>JACCDG010768685.1_pt1 | contig 41516 bp, 34 predicted proteins | sample 7442471 | NCBI WGS metagenome assembly JACCDG01 (sample SAMN15323444, study PRJNA562643) | freshwater metagenome | isolation source: river surface water | place: USA:Blue River Watershed | collected 2017-08-17
GGCTAATTGTGTTTTTTACATGTACTTCTATATTAAAGGAGGATTTGTAGAGAAGCGACAGACAGAGTTGGGAGCAAAATTTAAATAATATGTTCAACGAAAATAATGTAAATCGATATCAATTTAGAAATCAAACTGTAGTAAATACAGGCACTTTCTACAAGGATGATATCATCGCTATCTTTGGTTCAGGACTACTTCGAACTATAGTTGTATTATCTGGAGTCGGGGTAGGTAAATTTCATGACAATCCTTATTCTGAGTCTGTAAGACCTGAAATTGATAAATTTCTGAGTTCCCGAGGCTTTTTAAGAGGAAGAGGTTGTTGTTGGAATATCAATGATGACCAAATCAATACAGTAAAGACAAACGCCACCAACATTGGATGGCCTTCATTAGAAGCATTCGAAGATGATAGTGATTTCTTTACTGATGATGAAGAAGAAGACAATTTTGAAGAAGAATTCGCAAAAGCGCAAGAAGTCGAGCAAAAACTCAAAGAGAAAAACACCAAATCAAAGCCTGTAAAGGAAAAAGAATTTGTATGGAAAGAATTCGCATTGGAGGACGAGAAGCCTGTAAAGACTGATGACCGAGTGTTACCAAAATACACAGGCCCACTCCATGATGAAGAAGAATACAACCCTGCAAGGTCGCGGTATAAAAAGCCAGAAGAAAGGGATAGATCTGGCATAGGTAGACCATCGCGTACGTACAATAAAAAGGTTGAGCCTAATTATATTCCACCATCAGAATTTTAACAATTAACAAAAATGGGAAACACCACAAAATCAGGTAAATCTTACCTGCAACGTATCAGCATCGATAAGGATGCCCAAAGCAAAGAACAAGCAAAAGCTGACGCACAAGATGCGAAGATCCAGCTCGAGTCTGATTTAATGGCCGCTAAGCGTGCTCTTAACTCAGCTCAACGCGACCTGGAAGTTGCTAAAGGTTCTAAGCCTTTCGATGTAAACGACGTGCTTGCTGCACAACAAACAGTTGAGGCAACTCAAGCTGATGTTGAAGCTATCACTGCGTTGAAAGAAGAATTATTTGGAGACGTTACCCTCGACTAAAAATCGTTCTAACTAGAAGGAAACTTCTAGTAAATCTCAAGCCCTCAGTCATTTGATTGGGGGCTTTCTTTTTAAAATAAAATAATTATGACAAGAAAGATTGATGTAATTCATACCTCCTCACAAGAACAGGTTACCAGACAGACTGATATCCAGACCTGGGGAGAGTTAAAAAGCTACTATCCTGAAATTGCTCGTATGGCATCAGGAATGAAAGCTGTAGTGAAAGAAACGAAAGTAACACTCGAAAGCGATGACTCGGTATTACCGACCAGCAACTGCGTAATCTATCTTACTATGGGTAAAGTAAAAGCTGGAAAGACTCCGCTTCCTGAAAATGTTAAAAAAAGAATTCAGGAACTCGTAGATGATGCGCGTAAACGGTTGCTTTCAACATTGAAATAATGGCTGTTTTCAAGGACAAAATAATTTTTGTTCCTAAAGAGGCGTATACAAAAATACTACCTAAAGAAGGTATTGTCGTGGGACGGGCAAAAACACCTGTCCCCGCAATTCCTACTGGATTAAGAGTAGAAGGTTCTGCCTTACAAGATCTGTATAGCCAGACAAAACTGCCTCCTGAAGGGACGTACGCAATAGTCCTCGACGAGCAAAAACTAAGAAAGCGATATCTCACATGCCAGGTAATTCCAAGACAATTTGAAAATGCTTTCGAAGGTACTGCATTTGCAAAGACAGTATTTACAGTCGATACAACTCAAATAGTAGTTCCCGAACAGGATGTGTCAATTCTAAAACAAGATCTTTCAACATTAAGACAGAAATTATGTCGTGACATGTTGGAAAAGTTTCTTGAGGAAATCTATCCTGGCGAATGGGATGTGACTGAAACTACTACACTATTTCATGTAATTATCCATTGGCCAGAAATCGAGATAAAGAATAAAAATGCCTCGCATATAATAAGGGATTTGTATGTTAAGTTTGATCTTAACAAATCAACGCTTTCAATGCCGAACAATAGTTATTTGTGCGGGATAAGAGGAACTCTAACCGAACAAGAATTTGTTGCAGGATATGCACAATCTCACTTAGATTCCCACAACAATACAAACTGGGCTTCGTTTTGTCTTGGAAGTGGTACAATGCCTGATTTATTGTTAAAGATGCGAGCTGCCACGAAACCCTCTGAAACTTTATTATTTGGATTTCTACTTCAACTTGACGACTATGTTCGTTGGGAATCCCTTGAAGGTGTTCCTTACATTTCATTTGAGAGTATCAAAGGCTCTTATGAGAACTTTAAGGAAACGCTTGCAAATGGAGATATTCATGCACTTATTGGACCACAAGCAAAAGGAGCTGCATGGCACAAAGCTTATGCAGGTGCTTTATTTAACATCCTGCTTGATCCAAATCACTCTATTGAAAAACCCAAAGATCCGCTTTTCATTTCAAAAGCTGGGATATCCATGCGAGTAGTTCTGAATACACACTCCCGTGAAGTAGTAAGTTATCTAAGACGAGTTATTGGATCAATCATGGAACCAAACGCACTACAACACTTCAACCTAACAAAAGGTTTTTACGCTGTTGATTCCATTGGAAGAGCAGGTGTAAGAAGTACACTAGATACATGGTTAAGTACACTTAATGCATACGAAGCAACCACTGGGCCTACGTATAAAGGTAAGCGAATGAAGTTCCAAGTAGTAGAGAAAAACTTGTTAATGCCTCCTAAAGACACAGAAACAAAAAAAGACGAAATTATCCTTACATGCGGTCCAGGAGTATTCATCCTGTTAATTCAGCATATCAATGCTTGGCTTTATGAAGCCGCATCTATAAGTGTAGACAATTTATTATGGAAAACACCAACACCAAAACACCAGTCGCAACAACTGTCAGACATATTGACGGACATAAAGCAAAACTCCTGATTACGCCATTAGTGGCATTACAAATTCAGGCACTCCACAACAAATTTGGTAGAGAAGAATGGAGTGGTTCGTTGTTATATCGTATTACAGCAGGTTCTATTGATCATCCACAAGATCTAGTAATCGTTGCTGAAGCAGTTTATCCGCACGACAAAGGTAACTCAGTATACACAGAATATGATTTTAACGATCATATCGTAGACATGTTTGAGCGTTACCCTAAGGCTGATCCGGCTATCACAAAGAATCCTTGGCTAATTGGTCAAGTTCACTCGCATCACTCGATGAGTACCTTCTTTTCAGGAACAGACACTGACGATCTTAAAACAAATGCAGAGTCAAATCCAGGAGGATATCTATCCCTTATTGTCAATTTTGACTGTCAATGGATGGCAAAGATGGGTATTGCAGTAGAAGAAAGTTCAAATTCCAATATTGTATGGAAATATCGACTCAGAAAACGGGACCGAAAAGTTAAGACGGTTAAAAGTGAAGTAACTAAGATAATTGTTACTTATGACTTTGAAATTAGTCAAATGCTTGATGGTTGGTTCTTTGATCGAATGAAAGAAATTGACAAACAATCAAGATCAAATTTTCAAACTCCTCCAGCATCGACCAGCACGCCAGGAGGAAGCAACAGAAAAAGCATTGGCTTCGATCACGACGGAAAAGGCAGTGGTCACGTAATGGAGACTAGCTTGGTTCCCCAAGCATTACGAGCTCTTGTTCGTAATAAATTTCCTAATTTTCTGTTACCAAATGCTGGTACCAAAATCTCTCATCAAAGTGATGTTAGTTTGGTTTATCACACATTACAGCACATTGATAAAATCTTTAAAGCTGATTCAAAAGTAAGAGATAAATATCTCGAAAAGCTTAGTGCTGAATTTGAAGGTTGGATTTGGACAGAATCAGAAATTACTGACAAATTTGTACATGGTACTGCAGATGGAGATGAAAAAGTCGCCTGGTGCGTTCTTGATCTATTGAACATTTACAGAAACATGATACCAGCTGCTGAGTTCATATACTTTGCCTTAAAGCCTATCTATGAAGGCATTAAGAAAAGCAATGAGCGAGATGCAGAACATGTAGCGGAACTTAAAAAAGCAAATTCAACAGTTCCAAAGCAAGAAACTGATGAAGAGATTGAGGAACGTTTAATGTATGGTTATGGAGGAGTCTAGAGAAGAAACGGTTCTGGCAGAAGTCCCAGCCGCTCAACCAGAAGAATCTCCAGTTCAGATAATCGAAGTATTAAGTGAGCCAGTTCGTGAAGAAGCTACATCTCCTGCAGCTAGTGATCCTGACAGTCCTAAAGGCATAACAGATGAGGAACTTCAAAGCGCTTGGCTGGAAGCACAGCCTGCTAAAGTAAGTCGATTCAAGACAGCACCCTGGTACAAAAGTGACTATCTAGAACGACCAATAACCGTTGGTGGTGCCGGAGGTATTGGTTCCTGGTTATGTTTTTATCTTGCCAGAATTGGTCTTACACCAACCGTATGGGATTTCGATATAATCGAAGAACATAATCTTGGTGGCCAACTTTACAGCTCCGCCCACATAGGCGTTCCTAAAGTAGTAGGTTTAAACCTAATTCTTGAACAGTTATGTGGAGAGGATTCTATTGATTATTGCGCAGAAAGACTAGATGAAACTTCCCACACATGGCCAATATGTTTATCAGCTTTTGATAATATGTCGGCAAGAAAAGTGATGTTTACAAGGTGGGTTGATCTTCATGGAAAAGACAATGACGCAATATTTATTGATGGAAGAATGCTGGCAGAAGGCGGACAAGTTTTTGTCGTTCACGGCAATAATGAATTTCAAATAAGTGAGTATAAAAAGACACTATTTGAAGACTCAGAAGTTGCTGATCAGCCCTGTACTATGAAAGCCACTAGTCATTGCGGTTCATTTGTTGCAATTCTCATTACCAGCTTACTTACAAACTGGGCGACAAATAAAGAAGCGGGGAGGAAAGAGCAGACTCCAGTACGAAATATTCCATTCGCTACACGCTTTGAATTGCCACTACTAATGATTGAGACGTATGAGGACAGCAAGAGTTTTGTTTAATAACAAAGTTTTGGACGAGGCGCATGGGCATTGGGAAACTCCAGGGTACACAAACGTACCCTTTTCAATGCCCGTGTTTTCACTTCTAAATTTAACTTTCAATCTAGAGGATGTTCCAGATGGAGAGTTTGTGCCTGTTTCAGCTTTTTTACCACACTTACTAAGTGATAATCAGTTTCTATACCGAAATGATAGATTGCCAGGCTGGAGACTAGGACGTCCTGGTGACAGAGAATTCGCTGGTCTTTCTTTAATTACTGAACGTAATAATTCCTCTTGGAATGAACAAGTTCACCCATTAATGCAATATTTACTAGCAGTGAATTCAGGTAAATTTCAACACGCCTCCTTACATGTAGGTGTGGATGGGTCTGGACAGTCTTTAACGCCTATTGGACGTGAGAGAATTAAGTTCATGCTTACACAAGCTATCGAAGAAGTTGTAGAGCAGTTTGAAAAACAGTTGACAGAAGTATGCGAACAAGCTTATAACTTAACTACCGGTCATATTCGAGTTAATTGGAGTCTTGCAAATCATGCTACAGAAGGCATAATTAGAGATAGTAGAACGAATCACGAAATCTTAAATAGTTTTTTAGGTTTTGGTATCGAAAGATATCATGAGTGGGTAAATTATTGTCGTACTACGATAGGAGAAACCAATCAGAGCGCAATAAAGTATTATACACACGCTGGATTATTATTAGCAATTCCAAATTCAATCGAAACAGGTGACATAGCTGTTGCTTCTGGGTTCCCTGGAGGGTTTACTGCCTCAGGACCAAATTTTGCATTTGGTAACCAATTAGTAGTGTCCACACATAGAGCTTATAATAACATGTGTAGACCCTCTGTATTAACAGAGTTAGGCTTTAGTCCCGCAGCTGCTGTGATGGTTAAAAAGGAACAGCTTCATAACTTCATTATAGATATGTTGCTGGGTACAGAAAAAGCATCGATCAAACGTGATGATATGGCAGTTTACGTATCTCCTGAATATGCAAAAATTCTGTCCTCAGAAAGAAATGACTTTAACTTTGTTGAAATTTCAACCCCGGGAAAATTTTGGAATGCCTTAACAGGTAATACAAAAGAGAAACGACTTGCCTTTTCCAGAAAAGAACTTCCGCCAATATCTGATATTGTTAAGTTAGCAAATGAAATTGCGAATTCAACAAAGTATTTAGAATCACCATTATCAAGAACTTACTCACGAACACCGCCAGGTGAACCAAAATCCACAGAATACAAGATATCTAAATATTACGCTGGAAACACCATTGATATAGTTTCATGAGTAAAGGCAAACGAAACCGAACTGCGGGGCACAACTGGGAAAGAGAGCTAGCAGAAATGTTTCGAAAAAATGGATTCCCTCATACTGTAACGAGTAGGAGTGAATCTTACAGCAGAGATGCTGCGAAAATAGACCTCATAAATCATGAAGAAGTAAAACACGGACAACTTCCGTTTAGTGTCCAAGCCAAAAACATGAAGGGCCATGTAGCCTACGCGAAATTCTTATCAGAATTACCTGTAGAAGATGACAAAATCAATGTCATCATGCATAAACAAACTGTTAAGAGAGGTAATAGATTTATCCCTCTTGAGAATTATGCAATCATGAAACTTGATGATTTTTTCACATTAGTGAAGCTATTACATGCTGGTAAGGACGTTACAACAGATACAATCAAATGGATGCGAAATACATAGGGGAAGAGTGGGCACAAGTTCTACAAGATGAGTTTAAACAAACTTATTTTAAAGAGCTCTTTGCTAAAGTTGAAAACGACTATAGACAAGGAATATTGTGCCCATCACCTCCACATATCTTCCAAGCTCTAAAAGAAACAACTCCAGAGAGTGTGAAAGTTGTAATGATAGGACAAGATCCTTATCACAACGGTCACGCTCATGGACTTGCTTTTAGCAGCTTATCAGACGAACGGCCTTATTCTCTCGTACAGATTTTTAAAGAAATTCACTTAGATCTCTATCCACACTTATCAATTGAAGAATTTAACAAACTGTTTCCTCATAACAATTTAATTAGTTGGGCAAAACAAGGAGTACTTTTACTTAACCGAGTATTAACAACTCAAAAAGGTCTTCCTAAAGCACACTTTAAATGGGGTTGGGAAACGTTTACTTCAAAAATAATTCAACATCTATACCAAAGTAAAACCACAGCGACAGCATTCGTATGTTGGGGAAAAGAAGCACAGAAACACATGACTGCTTCAATCAATGGTATAGAGCCTAAAGGACGTAGACTAATTCTGTCTGCTGATCATCCAGCTGCTTCTGCTTATGGTGGAGGTAAGTTCTTAGGTTGTAAACACTTCAGCTCAATCAATATGTTCTTAGCGGACAACGGACAAGTACCAATAGATTGGACTTTAAAGAAAGAGTATGAAAGTGTTAATAATTGATGGAGATAGTTTAGTCTGGATCGCTGCATATAATGCAGAGAAGATGGGACTTAGCTCAGCAACTCAAAATCTCGATGCGCATTTAACAGATGTAATTGGGAAACAAGAAATCACTCACTATCACGGATATATAGGAGGTAGCTCTCTATCAAGAAAAGCTATTGAGCCTACGTATAAAGCAACAAGGCCAGCAAGACCAGAATTCTATAACAACTATTCAACACTATTTATTAAATACTTAGTAGAGAAATGGAAGTTTGAAGAAGTTCCTGTTGGACTAGAGACAGATGATGCAGTAGCAATCGCTGCAGAGCATTATAGAAGTCTCGATATTGTAAATATTGTGTATAGTGGTGATAAAGATCTTCACCAAGTTGAAGGAATGCGGTATATGCCAGCAACACAACATCGAGAAGAACAGTTCTTAACGTTCTCAGCAGATGAAGCACTAAATTACTGGCACACGCAGATCCTTGTTGGTGACACCACAGACAACATCAAAGGACTTGAAGGAGTTGGCCCCGTAAAGGCTAAGAAACTCCTTGAAGCCGTCGAAAATAAAAGTTTAGCCATTGCCCAAGCCTATATTGAAAAATATGGACAAAAGCAAGGGTTAATCAAATTATCACAAGCAGTTTTAATGGTAACATTAGGGCTGCAAAAGTTCGAAATTAAACCTCCAGTACTAGCCGCACAAATAATCGAGCCAGAAGCTTAATAATTAAACTTGCAATTTTGTGTATTTTAATGTAGTTTGCCACTTCCTAAACCCACTGCTATGCAGATAAAAAGAAGTGACAATTTGTGTAATATTTACATCTTGCCATTACTCAACCTTACCAGGAATAGTTTTGGCGAAAGATCAAACTTTGTCAATAGTTACTTATCGAATGATAGGAAACACCTAATTGTTGAAGTGAAGAAGCTGTACTCTCACATCTTCGACCATTCGCAATACGTAACTGACATGACTTCAGGAGACAAGACATATGTAGTGTTCTCCATACCAAGTCAATACGAAGACACAGTGAAGAAATTCGTAGAAGGTAAATATTCTCAATTTGACCCTAACGTAAAACACATAATAAAGACACGCTCCGGTTTAAAGTACAAACTTCCAGTTGCCAATAACAAAGTTTCTACTGCCCGAGAGCTACTCGCTCTAGATAAAGATCCAGATTTAAGGAACACGCTTGAACGTGAACTGGATGTAAAGATCAGCGCAGATGCTGAACTAATGAGCATTCCATCAGAAGACAATTTCTTGGACGTTGTCATCGAACCAGTAGCAAGTTAACAGTTTAATTATTTACATGAATAAATCACAGGAATTACTCAGTAAGGTCATAGTTTATACAAAATACGCTAAGTACTTACCACTTTTAGAAAGACGGGAAACGTGGAATGAAATCTGCGACCGTTATGAAAATTTACTCACAAAGAAATACCCTGGATTAAGGGAGGAAATTAAGGCGAACATGTTTTTCATTCGTGAGAAACGTGTTCTAATGTCCATGCGAGCTGCACAATTTGCAGGCCCTGCTATAGAGAAGAATAACAGTCGTATTTACAACTGTGCATATCTTCCAGTAGACGACTATCGCGCGTTTAGCGAAATAATGTTTCTGCTGCTTGGTGGAACCGGCGTTGGATATTCAGTCCAATTTGCCCACATAAATTCCCTTCCCGCAATCCAAATACCTCGAAAGAAACAAAAGTTTCTAATAGGAGATTCGATAGAAGGTTGGGCTGACGCTGTCAGGGCACTCATAGGAGCGTTCTACGGTCTCAGATCAACTTTGCCGGTATTCGACTTTAGTGACATCCGTCCAAAGGGTGCTCGCTTAGTAACAGCCGGTGGAAAAGCACCTGGCCCAGAACCCCTCAAGAAATGTCTATTTAACATTCAAACATTACTAGAAAGAAAATCTCACGGAGACAGGTTAACGTCATTAGAATGCCATGATATTGTGTGCTACATTGCAGATGCTGTTCTTGCAGGCGGCATACGACGCGCAGCACTTATAAGTCTCTTCTCGGCAGATGATGAGGAGATGATATCATGCAAAGCAGGAAATTGGTATGAGCTAAATCCCCAGCGGGGGAGAGCCAACAATTCTGCTGTATTCCTGCGACATCGTGTCACCAAAGATTTTTTCTTGCAATTTTGGAAGAAAGTAGAAGCTTCAGGATCTGGCGAGCCTGGAATATATTTCTCAAATGATGCCAACTGGGGAGCCAACCCCTGTTGCGAAATCGCACTTCGACCGTACCAGTTTTGTAATCTCACAGAGATTAATGCTGGTACACTACCTGAACAAGGATCTGACATAACAATTGCACACTCAATGAGTGACTTAGAAGCAATACCCTTCGATTGGGACAAACCAGACCACCGTTCATTAGCACAAGGCGAACTAAACATAATGGCAAAAGCTGCAGCATTCTTTGGAACGCTACAAGCTGGTTTTACCGACCTACATTACCTTCGACCCGTCTGGACGCAAACGACGGAGAAAGATGCTCTAATTGGAGTCGGGATAACTGGCATTTGTAATGGTCAAATCCTTAATCTTGACCTTGAAAAGGCAGCTGAAGTTGTGAAACTTGAAAACGAGAGGGTTGCTAAAATAATAGGCATCAACAAAGCAGCTCGTTGCACAACAATTAAACCATCAGGAACGACATCTTGTGTTTTAGGTACTTCCTCCGGCATCCACGCCTGGCACTCGAAGTACTATATTCGAAATATTCAATGTGCAGTTGGCGATGACTTGTACAATTTCTTTAAGAGCAAACACCCTGAGTTAATCAAGGAAATGGACTTAGATCCACGATCAGCTGTAATAGGAATTCCACAAGCCGCCCCCGAGACCGCCATCATACGCGATGATGAAACTGCTATTGATCTTCTCGAACGAATAAAACATTTCAAGAAATACTGGGTTAATCCTGGTCATCGTTCAGGCCATAATGTGAACAATGTGTCCGCAACAATCTCAATCAAACCTGGTGAATGGGATGAGGTTGGAGAATGGATGTGGACAAATCGTGATCATTATAACGGCCTTGCATGTCTGCCCTTTGATGGGGGGTCGTACCGTGATGCTCCATTTATTGACATCACTAAGGAAGAGTATGAAAAAAGACGTGTTAAAGTCGAGATAAATTTGACAGAAATTCAAGAAGAAGAAGACAAGACGAATTTAACTGGTGAGGCAGCATGTGCTGCAGGAGCTTGTAATATTTAATTTTGATATTTCACATAATATATCTACCTTTGTAGGCAAACTATGTGATATGAAACGAATTGATATTGAGGGAAAAGTCTATGGTAAACTTACTGTAATTAGTAAACATTCTACAACCAGAAATGGACATGAACGTTTTACCTGTAAATGTACGTGTGGAAATACATGTAACATTTTAAAAACTCACTTACAACAAGAAAACACTACTTCTTGTGGTTGTGACAGACCATTAGGAAAGTCACACAAACAATGGAAGGGTGTGGGGGAAATATCTGGAGAATTTTGGTATTCCCACATTGTAAGAAGTGCATCAGGAGCTAAAGGTCGAAAAGCAATAGATTTATCAGTTACGAAGGAACAGGCTTGGAACTTATTTCTAAAGCAAAATAGAAAATGTGCTTTATCAGGACAGATTTTATTATTTCCTAAGAAGTATAAAGATAAAAGCTATACTGCTTCCCTTGATCGTATAGATAGTAATCTAGGCTATTCAATAGACAATATCCAATGGATACATAAAGACATCAATATTATGAAAAACAAGTTTCATAACCAGTATTTTATTCATATTTGCAAACAGATTGCGAATAACTCTTGTGAGATCCCATAATACACCCTCCTTTCTACATTTTAGACTAAAGGCTCTACCAAGAGCCTTTAGTTTTTTATTTAAACAAATTTATGGCACAAAGAAAAGTAAAAAGAAAAGCTAAAAAGACTGTACCAACTTACTTCATTGCCACAGCAATAGCATCAGACGGCACCCCTATGGGAGGAGATATTCACGTGGGAAATACACCACTGGAAGCTGCTCAAGAGATGAATAACTGTTGTGGTATTGACGAAGATGACAGAGCAATGGTATTTAAACTTACCCCAGTAGGGTATGTTATACCAGCACAGATTTCAGTTGAACCAATAAAGTAAATGAAACTAAGACTAAAAAAACTTCATGAAAGTGCTGTAATTCCGTCACAAGCCAAGGAAGGCGACGCTGGTTGGGATTTAGTAGCCACTTCTGTAAATATGGATAATGATTTATTCATAGAATATGGAATTGGCTGGGCAATGGAAATTCCCGAAAATCATGTTGGTTTAATATTTCCTCGAAGCTCAGTTAGTAAATACCCCCTTTCACTTGCAAACTCCATTGGCGTTATAGATCCTGGATACAGAGCAGAAGTTAAAGTCCGCTTCAGAAGAGATTATCTCTATTATGAAGGAGACCTTCCTGTAATTGGTAACACATACAATCCTGGAGATAAAATTGCTCAATTAATTGTAATTCCTCGTCCTGTTCTCGAATTTGAAGTTGCCGAAGATCTATCTGAAACTGAAAGAGGTGAAGGAGGATTTGGGCATAGTGGAAAATAACAAAACAAACATATGTTCAGTTCAAAAAATAGACTGGCTTGGACCGTTGGGGATCTCCATCAATATGGAGGCCTTGACGCAGCCAAGTTCCTAATCAACCGAAATCCCGATGCTGTACTTACATTCAGTGGTTTAAAAAGAGACTACCGTGAGACATGTGGATTTCCCTTTGAAGAATTTAAGAAAAAGATCATAGACCCATTTAAGCTCCATTGTTTGGAGAAAGATAGTTTATGGTGCGATCATAAAGCTTCCTATGTACTAGCTATTAACGTAAATGACTACACAAATACTGTGTCACGGATACATCTAAGTTATTTTAATGACGAAGCTAAGGACATTCTAAAAGCTATTGAAACCAACATTCCAGCCGCTAGAGAGGAAACAAGGGTTTACCTTGTAACTCAAGGTCGTAATGGCTATCAGTTACACGATCACGAAGCAAAAGACGTAAATGTGCCTCTCGAAAACTACAACATGTCCATTCCATTCGAAACGACTAAGAAAGCAATACATGCCGATGGAAGTGGATTCATTTTATTCAGTGGTCCTCCAGGTACTGGAAAGAGCTTCTTAATTCGAAAATTAATGCAAGAATCAAAGACGCACAAGTTTGTAATCGTGCCTAGTGATCTTGCTAGTAAAGACATTGCAAATCCTGCATTCTTATCTTTTTTACTTGATAATTTTGAGGATGAATCTGCTGTTCTAGTAATAGAAGACGCAGAAACCGCTCTCACGAGCCGAGAAAAGTTTGGTAATCCTGCAGTTACGAGTGTATTGAATATGTCAGATGGTCTTCTTGGAGATGTATTTGGGTTCAAGATTCTTGCAACCATCAATACCAATGATGACATCGATACAGCTCTCTTAAGAGACGGTCGTTGTAAAGCCCATGTGGAGTTCAAAAACTTAAACACTGCACAGATTAATGCTGTTTGTGTCAGAGAAGGTGCAAAAGCACCAGAAACGCAAGATGCCATGTCCATTGCAAGTGTTTATAGTCACATAAACAAACAAAAAAATGAGCTCAGTAAACCACTCTAAAGTCCTTGACGACTTAGTAAATACCAACACCTGGGAATATAACCACTTAAAAGCTGCTGAGGAATTAGCAGAGTTACAAGAGGTAATCCTCAAGAAGGTAACAAAAAAAGATGGTCCTAAGGAACCAACTAATGCTCAGATTATCGAAGAGCTTGGAGACGTACAAATCAGGATTATGGTTCTGATGGAAATGTATGATCCCGGCTTTGCCGATAACGAGGATGGCGAAATCGCTAAACGTATCGAGTCTAAGATTGAAAAATATGCAACCTTAATAGAAGAAGGAACGTACAAAGGACGTGTCTAGATGAGATACACAAAATCAATGTTCGAAGAGTGGGTAAAGAATCGAAAAAGAATGACTCCTATTCTTGCCGGTTCTGAAGCCCGCTTTATTCGAATAAACAAAGAAGTTGGAATTAAGATTTATCATGACAAATTTACCAGAGATTACGCAAGGCGTCAACAAAAATACTTTCATAAGTATGGTTGGGCTCCTGCCGTTCATGGATCTTTTTCCGTTCCAGCATCACTTTTACAAAGTATTCCAAGATATCATCAGGAATTTGACTCAACTGATAAATACTACGCATACATCACAGAAGCCGCAAGAGCAACTTTACCCTCAGCAGAAGAAGTAGAAGAATTTTCACAAATGGTATTACAAAGATTCCCTGATGTTCGAGATAACGATTTTCACTCTGGTAATTTTGGTCGCTTAAAAAGAAAACTTGTTTTGATTGATTTTGGTCCACTTACTCTTGAAGGGTATGATGGATGTGGCTCATCTGACTCAACATTTGGTTATTAAAAAGAAATAATATGGTAGCAATAATTATAGCTATAATACTTACGGCAATAGTTGTAGTAAGTGTTCTTGTGATGGTCTGCCCAGAAGGTGGATTTCACAAATTTAAGAAGAAACCAGAAGGTTACGTTTGTAAGAAATGTGACATGAAACCAACCTTATGGTAATCGCAATACTAGGTTACATTCTCCTTGCGATGACAGCATCGATAGGAGGAGTAATAGAAGCAATACTTTGGTCTCGAAAAGCAGCAGATGCGTTTAAATGGAATGAGCATATTGTACTAAACATACATCGAGGTTTAATCTTCCTATTGGCCTACTTTGCAGTAAGTCCTTGGATTATCCTTGCACATATATTCTCATTTCCATTCTTTCAGGCAGGAGCATACTACCAAACCAGACACTACTTTGATAAACATGTTTATGAAGATGGCTGGTTTTCAGGAGCCTCCTCCAGTTCAACTGCGAGCATAAATGTTAAATTGAAACATCGACTAATGGGGTTGTTTATTTCATTAATGATCCTGATAATTTACTGTAAAATATTATGAAAGTATTAGTAGTAGCAGACGTACACGGAGATCCCTCATGGAAGGAAATCCTAGCTTATCAGCAGGAATACGATCATATAGTATTTCTTGGAGACTATGTTGATAGTCTCATATACAAGCCAGAGCAAATGATCATAAACCTAATGGACATTATTAGGTTTAAAAAAGAAAACCCAGAACGTGTGACCTTATTAGTAGGTAATCACGATGCACATTATATGAAATGGCTTCAAGCGCCACAAGGTTCTGGATATAGTCAAATTGGCTTTTACAGATACTACATGGCATTTAGTGAAAATGAACCATTATTTGAATTCGCTAAGATACTTGATGGTGTTCTGTATACACATGCAGGGGCAACCTACAAATGGGTGCAGAATGCTGACAGACATGGAAGCTTTAGTGTTGGAGAATTTGATGCTGATCCTGTATCTGCAATAAACAGCGCTGGATGGTATCGAAATATAATTGGTATTCGACGTGGAGGGTCTTATGATTCAGGCGGACCGTTATGGGCAGATGCTATGGAACATAGTGCACAACATTTCGCATATCCAAAACAAGTTGTTGGGCATACTCCTGTCAAGGTAGTATCTCACTACGAAGATGACGAGAATCTACTTGTGTTTGCAGATCACCAACAAAAGTCTGTAACCATAATTGATAATGGTCAATTCGCTGGAACTATTCCTATAAAAAGTGATGTTACAGCCGAGGAATTAGCTGCCCAAGAACGTCTTGTAAAGATTGATATTGAGAGAGTAGCTGGCGTATCATCAACATTTACAGAAACTTAGGAATGCGCATAAAGTGCAAACGTTGTGACTATGAAGGATCTGGTAAAATCCAGTTACATTGTGTTACTTGTCCACATTGTGGTAAGAAGATAATGAAATTACCAGATACTCCAACTTCAAATGATGCATCTGATAAGTTCGTAAATATGGTAGTATTCTTTGCGTGGTTATTGTTCTCACTTGCTTTTGAAGTAAACCTAATCATTAGACATGGTTGGGAACCACGATTGTTATGGATAATCCCCACATTTACCTTTCTAGTATTCTGGAAAGTGCAATCAGAAACGACACCAAATAAAGCAGGACGATTCCTAATTAAACGAGACTTCCCTTTATGAAAATAAGACGACTATTTCCAACCTCTCTCAATTAGTTCAATACGCTTATCGTAACCTTCAAATTGATGTCTTTGACTCCATACAGGCACATAATCTTTAATCTGCGCCCAGAGCCGTACCTCACCCTTACGAGGACCGCTTTCATACTCTTCAAACGCTTCACCTGTTGCCATGCCTCCCAGGACTGACCAAACAATTTTGCCAAATCGGTCTGTGGTATCCATTGCAACAGTTGGAGACTTGAGGATTGACCAAGCTTCAGAAGGACTAAAGAAGGTCGATAATTCACGCTTCAGACGAACCATATGATACAGAACAAAGCTGTCTTTATCATCATCGTCATCCCAGCCAAACGTGGCTAGTGCAGAAAGAGCTGCAATTACATACATTTCAAATAAGAACTTTTTAGCATTACCTCTACGTAATGTTACTAATGCTTCTTTCTCTTCAGCAGACAGAGAAGTCTTTTCTCTCGTACTTAATAAATTATCTGCTGTCATTCCCCCACCAATTAAAAACTTCAGGTTAGCCAGTTGTAGCTGAAAAGCTCCATCTGGCGCCCACATGTTTCGCAGTACATTCATTGCTGAGACATAGTAACCTTCATCAGCAGTTTGTAAACGTTCGTTATAGTTCTTTAACTTCCAACGAGCATCAATACCAGGCTTTAACCAGTTACGCATAAAGAGTAGTAATCTACCAGCAGCCGTATAACGAAGACCAGGTGAGTTTATAATACTGTAAATACCGTTTATCTTTTCTGTAGATGCTACTATCTTGTTTCTAACAAATGTGTAGTCCTCTTCAGAGAAGTCCTTACCATTATACTTCAATCCAGGTTTAATTACTGCATTTCCATCTGGAGTGATTTCGTAAGCATCATACAAGCTTACAGTAGAACCATCAGGAGTGGTCAATCGCACATCATGCATAATTGCCATCATAATGGTTGTATTCATGTCAATATTACCAATAGTGTTTAAGATACCTAATGTCTTAATATCGGCAAGTTGACGTACTCTTCCTTTAGCAATACCAATCTTAGGATTACCTCTCAATTGTTCTTCAGGATTGAACATAGCATAAAGAATACCTAACTTAGACGTTGGTCTACGTTTACCTATATCTCCCAAATATGAGTAAATCTCTCCTTTTTCCCTACCGAAGCCGAATAGCTTCTTCTTTGCCCATCCATAACCATTAAGCGTAAATAGGTTTCCTCCTATCGCTTCCTTAATCATAGTAGTTTCTCCGTTTGCAATGTTAGCTGTTGCAACGTTTACGTTGGCAAGCATTAATCGTAAGCCAGAGTATCTCATTAAGCTATCGAGAACCTTTGCGAAGTCCACTTTAACTCCCATTATAGTCGCGCTACCTTCTTCCTTCTTTATCTGCCCAAATACCATTCTCTTCAGGAACATTTCGCCCTGCTTGTAGCTATTAGATGTAATACCATCTTTTGTTCTAAGCATACCATCAGAATCAACTACTGGTACTCTATCAGCAGATAATAATCCTTCAAAGCCTTCAATCTTCTTAGTCTCAGCAACACGACGATTCTTAAGTACATCTTGAGCAAGTTCCAAATCAGGAAGAAGTTTAACAAGCTCCTCGTAAGAGTGCATCTCGTCAATAAACATAAATACAGTAGAAGCTACGTCTAGAGATACTTCCCTAGTGCTCATACGACCATCCTTACCATCCTGTTTTGAGATATATCTTACTGGAACGAAGTCAACAGGATTTCCAGCTTCATCAGTAGGTATACGATCTGCTTCATCATAGTTACGCCGAACGGAATTAATCATCTCTTCAGATATAACTCGAAGCTTATTTACTCCTTTTTCATCAGAGATAATCTCCAAAGAGTCCCTACGTATAGATGGAATCCTTGTACCCGGTCTCAAATGTGCGCCTTGAATTTGTGACTGTGATGCTAAATAACCAACAACTACAAGTTTATAGTATTCCTTTAAAGGATGACCATTCTCCATAGCTAAGATCTTCTTACCTTCCTTTGAATCAGGAGCTATAAACAAGATCTCAGTAGAATCAGCTTTGAAAGAATCTGGATCAAGAATAAACTTGTTACGTTCTTTCATGTCATTGATTTTAACGTTCTTAGTCTTTAACCAAGCTTCATAATTCTCATTGACATCAATCCAATTCTTACGTAGTGCTTCTGTACGTCTGTACGCTCTATGTTTCGCATTTATAACAGAAATACCTAATGAACGTAATACTGGATCTCTCGAATCCACAAGAGGATCTAAATAACGATTAATTACTGTTACGTCCCTGTCAGCAACATCAAGTTGTCTCTCAATATCCTCCACGCTTAAATCCTCTGAAGTTGTCTGCTTCACCCATTTCGCAACGTGAGAAACTTCATCAGCATAGATTTGCTCTTGTAAGTCTTTAATTTGAATAATTAAGCTATTTAACACTTCAAGAATGTTCCTATCTTTTGTTAAAATAGGCTTAAATGTATCGGTATTTTCTTTAATATAATTTCTTATGTTCTGAAGAACAGAGTATGAGCTTAGTTGCTCACGTATAGTGTTTAACTGCTTTCCACTCAAATTACCTCTATTCTTATTGTAGGTGGCCTCAAGATCTGCAAGTTCCTTTACAGTGTTACTTAAGTATGCCACAACTGCATCCTGTTCTGATAGTACTTCAATCTTTTCTAACGTACTTTCAATACCACGATAGTCTTGACCGGTTCTCTTTAACCTTTCGCCACGCTTCTTAAGAGTACGCTTAATTTTCTCAAATACAGTCTTAGTCTCTGCAATAGGGGCTGCTAAGTTAAATGTACCTTCGCCACCCTCAATTGTTACAGTATTAACCGAACGATAGAAAGCATCAAACATAGTGGAGTAAACTTCTCTTGCTGGTAAGCCTAGGAGTCTACGAAGACCTCTCATAAATCTTGCCCACCAACCTTCTTGTTGACGAAGATAATCTTGTACCTTTTTATTAGTACCTACATAAGCAAAGAATTCCTCTACTTCTTCAAAGGCCGGGTGTTTAAATCCATCCTTTTTAGCTTTAGCACTAAAGAATCTGAAGAGAGAATTAGCTGTGTTTCTAAATTCAATTTCCTCAGGTGTCACAGGATTCTGCAAAGACTTAACTGAATAAGCGTGAAGAATCTCATGCACTAAGACCTCGTGGAAGTCTCGAACACTAGATACATTTGAAGGATCAACAACAACTCCTAGTAAATCAGCGTCAAACATACCTTTTGCTTCGTTCAAAGCACCTATGTCGATACTGAGGTTAGATACCTTGTTTGCGACAGTTGCTAATCTATCAAGAACTGCCTTAAGTTCTGTATCCGTTACACGATCTCTAAGGATAGGAATTACTACATCAGCTGTTGTTTGTACTACGTTATTTTCTTCATCAATTAAGTGAATAGCTCTTAGCTCATCTGTAATGTCATCCATTACTTCTGAGTCTTCTTTTCCACCTTCAAATAAGAATGTATTTTTAGGTGTGGTAGTTTTCAGACCAAGATGCGCTGGATGTTCTGAAGGATGTTCCCCATCATAGTACATTTCAGCGAATCTTCCAGGTTCTCCTAAAGGCTGTATCTCGCTGTATATAAACGTACCTGGAACTCTGTTATAAAGTCTCCACTTTGAAAGTTTACGATCGTAGACCTTAGCCCACTCGCTTACCCTATCATCCATAGATCCTTTACCAAACACCGTAGATGAAGGTAAAGCTTCAAATTCAATGACGTGAGAAGGTGAACCTTTAAGTGTTTTTACATTAACTGCTGATCCTATCCAGTTCTTGTCTTCGTCTTGAATTAACTTAACAGTTGGTACTAAACCCTTAACTGTAAACAATGAACGGACAATAGTACGAACAGCCTCAGCAGAGTTAATACCTTTATCATTCGCTGCATATGCCTTTGTCAGCATTGCATGATAGAATGCTAGGCTAGTATCTTTCCAGAACTGTACAGGTATTAAGTCAACAATTCCACCAGGAGTAATTGCAAACCCAGATGTTCTAACAGCATATGCTGCAAGATCATTAGCAAACTGCCTTACTCTGGGATTACTACTTGTCATAAGATCCCACCACGCATTCGTAAGATCTGTCTTATTAAAGTTTCCGTGTGTGTTATCTAATACAAGTAACTGCGTAGTCTTTTCTTTTCTATTCTGATTATCAGGTCCTAGTGCACGAATTAGGAAGTTAGATTGAATCTCTGGTATATCAGCCTTTAACTTCTCCAAATATTGAACGATAGATCGCTTGGGATCAAAGTAACTAAAGCGTTCTCTGATGCCTGGTACCTTAGCAGCTAACAGACTATTTAACTGGTTGTCATCTTGTAAGCTATAGAAGTCAATAGCCTGGTTTATCTTCTTTAGAAGCGAAGTATCTCTAAACATCTCGTCTCTCTGTAGAGTTTGAAATGCAAGTTCTTTCTTAACATTACCATATGCATCTGAAACGTATGGAAAGAACTGATTAGTGAAGCGTAAGCTTGCCTCTACACCAAGTCTAAAGAATGCTGCCACCCGTTTAACCGGAGATTCGGCTAAGTTAAAGATTTTAGATGAAAGCTGTACTTTGCTGGTTTCCCCAAGTGTAAAGTCAACCAACTCTAAATACTGCTCAACTGCTTCCAAGCTAGAGAAATCTCTAAACGTATCCGTTGATAATGCAGTATTAACCTTAGCCATATCTGCAGCTGCGTAGAAGTATGTTCTAAAGTCTTTTAATACTTGAACTTGGTGCTCAATATTTTCAATGATTCCTTTAGTTAAGCCACTGGTAAGATTACTATCTGACAAACTTGTTAGCCTATTCCGCTCTAACATCATACTACTGAATACCGCGGGTTGTTCTGCTACGGTAGCTGAAATAGCATCCTCCAAGTTAGGACTATCTAACTTGAAGTAGTTTTCGTACAACCTACGAAGAATAGGTTGATTTAAGAATGTAAGAGCAAGACGCTGGTTAACTCCTAAATCAGTCATGTAACCTAACACATTACCATTAAATGTAGTTATGTGTAGATAACCAAGCTTAGGATCTTTTTGTTCGTCAAGCGCAGAGTTTTGCTGTACTGAATGATTTTCAGAAATTAACTCTCCAGTGTCATCAAACATACGACCTAGTTGATCGTATAAATATTCAGACTTATTTCGTATAAGAATCGGTACATTTACTTTTGCAAATCTACCATAATTAGCAAGGGTTTGTAAGGTACTATGAGCAACTGAAAACTTGGAGAATATACCAATTAGCGCCTTTGAATAGCGTGCTAACTGTTCCATGTCAAGATCGGTTGTTACAGAGAATGGACTTGCTAGTGTTTGTTTTTGTACTATATCCTCTTTAGCCCACTCTTTCACCAGGTCTTCATGTAACTTACTGTTAATAGGATTAAGCAGTTCTCTTGCATGAGCTTTGTTTGTAAGCACTGCCCAGTGAATATCAAATAATGCATTTTGAAGTTCTTCTGTCTTTGCCGTAGCTACATCATCAGATGAGGCTATAACCTCTCCAGATAAGCTTAGGTTCCTCCACATCACATAGGACTTGTCAAAGTCAAAGTCAAAGCCTCCTTGTACTGTACCTTCACCGGGAACCATGATCGAGTTACCCATTGCTCTAGGTAATATACGAGCTACTCTGACAGGTAGCATGGAGTTCTTACCCTGTGTTGGAATACGATAGATGATCATTTGAAGAGCTTTCTTCTGATTAGGAGTTAAACTCTCTTCTCGTATTTTACCATCTAGACCAATCTGAGTAACTCCCAAACCAATCTTATCTGCAAACGCATAAGGCAAGCCTATTTCTGCTTCTTTTATTTGTCCTTTTTCATTCGTTATAAATTTAAGTTCACCACTCTTTCGCACACCATAGTCAGCTAAGTTAGCTGCTGATGTACCAGGAAGTTGCTGTGTAATTACATACTTTTTAAATACACTTACAAGTACTTGTTGGTACTTTGTTGATAATGCTGGGAAGTTAAAGCCAATGCTGAAGTCAGGACGAGCTAAGTAGTCCAGAACAATAAACAGAGCATCTGTATAGTTATCTGGTAAATCCCTATGCTGTAATTCCTCTAATACTATTCCACGTAATTGCTGTAGTGCTTCAAGACGTTTAGGACCTTCAGTAGGTAGAATAAGCGTATCATCTACACCAAGTCTTGGTAAGAGAGTTTTGTAATCTCTAGTAATAAGTTCAGCCCAGATATTATGGAAACTTGCTTGTAGATCTTTACCCTTCATAGGCTTGCCATCTGGCAACGCATACTCTGTATCAGCCAGGATATTACCCATAATAAGCTTCTCTCCTTGTGTACCGGCAAGAATCTCTAAAGATTCGCCTTGTGGTGCCGATTGAGGGAATCGTAAGTTTTCAATAGGAACAGGTTTAATTGTAAGTGGTTTGGATAGATCAGTGGCTACATCTGTTTTACCCACTTTCATTGCCTCACTATCAGAAACAACATCAATCTTGTCTCTATTCATTGCTGCAAGTAACTCTGCAAGACCAGCATGTCGTTTAGCTAGTGCAGGCAGTAGAACCGTCCATGATTCTTTAAACTGTTCTTTTATAATAATACTAGAACCATCAGGCATTTCAACCAAACGATCACCATATCCAAATGGCTTGTCAGGACTAAGCAGAGTATCTTCCTCAAGTTTTTTCCAGAAGGTTTTAACTTCATCAGGAAGATCTTCAAGAGCTTCGTTTACTGTTAAACCAGGTAACCATACTCGATTATACAACGCTTCATGATCATTTGTCCACTGTCCTAAACTTAGCATGATATCACGCTTAGCTTGGATGGATATATAACCTTGTGCGTCAGTTTTATTTACTTTGCTGTAAGAGCGTGCAATCTGTACTGCAGGTGTTTTGCTTTTATTCTCAATGTCTGCAAGAGTAGTCTTAGGATCAATCAGTTGAGCAAGCCCAAGCATTTCCTCGTTTGTCAGTTCCTTAATAGAAGACTGTACTACAGCACGCTTAAGTATAGCTTTCTGTCCTGCAGATTTAATACGTGGATTTACATATCCCTGGAAGCCAGGTGTAATAATTTGATAACCTCTTTTAAAATAGTCATCTGTCCCTTTATAGGTTGCTAAGTCACCATGTAGAAGTTTTGATAACTCCATACGCCAAGCAAGGTCATTATAGAAAAAGTCTATCAGAACTTTCTCAGTAACTCTTCCCTTGATTAACGCTTCAGGTAACTTAACATTTTCTATAAATCCTCCTTTCGCTCGTCTTATTATACCGAGCTGAAACATCTTTTGAATAAACAGATCCTTCTGTTCTGCGATAAACGCATCAATTCTTTGGGCTACTTCCCCTTCCTGGAAAATTACATCATCAGGATTTAAAGCGCCATCTATAAAGCGATCTGCTAAACCAGGAACTTCATTCATTGACTTTATGTAATGAAACTGATCCCCTTGTTTATAGATTTGCAATATGGAACTATCTCCCTTTTTTACTCTGTTAATACGTTGAGCTTCCTGAGCTACAGTACCTCTTAGTACAAGCTTAAGGAAATGAAGCGCATTGTCTCCATTGTATTTAGGTAAACTTACCATAAGTTGTCTTGCCTTATCAGCAAGAGTTCCTAAATAAATGTATCCATAATTACCAGTAGGTGCATTATTTGTAAATGCAACTAATCTTGAAACAAAGCTAGTAGCGGGTACCAGATCTTCATGTTCTTTAGCATCTCCTGCAAACTTATCTCTGTATGCTGAAAATACTTTTAACTTGGCACTTGCTCTGTGGGTTGGGTTTCTTAATGATCTTAAAACAAAGTTCTCCCAAGGACCAGATGCATAAAAGCTGTCTTGCTCAAACCAATCAATCTTATCTTTACTTGTATCTGGATTTGTAAGGTCTGTTATAAGGTCAGAGACATACGAAGGATAATTAATAGCATTAACTTGGTTATTATTTTCATTTAAAAATATACCAGCCTGAATATCTTCTACGTAATCTTTAGCCATCGCTGTTAAGATATTCAAAAATCCACTACTAGTTTCAAATGGATTAGAACCATCTCTTGCAGCAATTAGAAAAGTTTCAAGTGATGGAGAGTTCTTCCCAAACGTTAACTTAGCAATATCCTGCCTACGTGTTGAAGATTTATCCATACTGTCCCATACCTGATTTGGTAGTACAATTCCAACATCTTTAGCTGTACGACGGAATAAAGCTTCGACTTCTTCATAAGTAGCATCTTTCTTTTTGGCGGTAGTTGCAAGTTCTGTGAGTAAGGCAGTAGCCATCTTCACATTAGGTTCGCCAGATGAATTTATAAATTTATGTCTTATCGACGTATTAAACCATTCGGTCATGATTGCACGATCAATACCTCTACGATCAGTCTCTATTAGACGAGCGATTGGTACACCCTGATCTGTACCTGTTAGGATACTAACAAAACCATACTTAGTTCTATTGAATTGTGTAAAGAACTCAGCTGGTACGGCATCAAAAGATTGCTGACCTTTCTCAATATGAATATCCAGATTAGTTTTTACTGATGCAATAAGAGGATCAGTGGCTGCAAGTTCTGTAAGTCTTGAATATAAGTTCTTGTGGCCGGCAAGCTTTGAGCTAAGTGTACTATAAACTCTATTAAAGTCTATAAGCTTAGGAGATCCCATGAAAGTAAGTACAGGATTTCCTGCAGCATCTATTTCTGGAATAGTGCTTAAGAATCGCTTTAGTCTGCCTGATAACGTTAGCCGAGGAGATCGTAAGAAGAAGTCTTGTCCGTATACTCGCTCTTTAGGATCTGCAGCAAGGAGCTCCATGAGCTGATCTTGAATAGGATCTTCGTCAGGATTTGTAATAGGAGTTAGAGCTTTTGTGTCTGCAGCTATTGCGGCAACAGAGAAACCATATTCTCTAAGATTACGAATAAGCTCGCTCTTAAATCCATTTTGAACGTTTGCCTCATCAACTTTTATATCATCCCAGTTCTTGATGATTATTTCAATAGTTTCATTACGAACCGCAAGAGTCTCGATCTCCTCATCAGAGGCTTCCAGACCATCTTCGATCGCCTGCATTTGTTTCTGTATATTAGAGCGCTCTTGTAGATACTGTTTAAGTACAGTACCTGGCTTAGAACTTGTTCCAAGATAGGTTCTAAGATTTTGGGGGTTTTCAAGAATATCATCATAACTTCCTTCTGGACCTGCATCGTTAATAGCAAGTTGTATAAGTCGTTGCGTGGCATCTGTGAGGGCTTGCTTCTGCTGCGTAGCACGCTGCATGCCTGGAACAAGTCTGTATCTAGACTCTCCAGATGGTGTGTTAGGCTGCGTGTCAATGCCGTTATTTGAAATATCTTCAAACAATCGTTCCATTTCATTACGAAGCCCTAGTAAATTTTGTATGTAAGCTAATAGAGACTTAAAGAAGTTTGATAATGCACCTACAACTGACTTCTGTTCACCACGAGTCATCATGTAGTTTGCAAACTCATTAGCCATCTTTTCTTCTATTTCAAGATCAGATGCTTTAGGAAGTTTGTATTCCTTTCTAGCTTTATCTAAAAGTGTTTTCTTTTGAGTAGGAGTGAACTTAAGATCAAAAACTAAGTGATATGCTTCATGATATGCAGTGCCTTGCTTAGCAAACTGGGCAAGAGTAACCAACGCATCGTGGTACTGTCCCCAAGCACGTCTTCCTCCAGATACTAATATATCTTCAACATCTCGCACCACAAGAAGATACTGGTCTCCAATTTTAGTTTTGAACCAATCTAGTTCAACCTGACTCATTAGTTTATGGCCAGATGCAGGATTACGCAAACTAAATTTCTTTTCAAGACCTTTATCAGCAGCCTTCTTCCAATCTATCTTTTTCTTTGTCTTTCCCTCCGGTCTTTCAACAGTTGGTGGAGGAGCCACTTCCTGTACAATCTCTGTACCAGTAACTTCGTGCGTAATAGGAGCTTGATTAGTAGAGCGAGCGTCAAGATAGAGAGTAGCATTCCAATAACTGTATCCAGCGGGTAAGTCTGTGGTTATAGATTCGGTTTGATTTAAGTAATCAAAATAAGTAGGATACTCCTTACCTGAGATTATGTCTAAGTATGGAAGTTTACTATTAAGACTCTTTACGTTTATATTCTTAAATTGATTATCTAGTAACGAGTCAAAGCTATCATAAATACCTTCTAATACAGTTGGGTTTAATGTACCTGATTCCTGAAGAATTGTATTCTCCGTTCCTTCAGTATCAAATACCTTAAACTTAAATGGTTGTTTTGAAATAAAATTCTTAAACTCTTCAGCGTACTTACCTGCAGCTGATATTTTAATGAAGCCTGTCTTATCCCCAAAGGCCACGGGGAAGATTAAGTCCCCAGCTTGCCATATAAGCTTAGGATTCTTTGGGGAATGGACAGTCAGTATTGATGCCCCGATATCAAGCTGTTCAATGTTGATGATGTTCTTTAGTGCAGGAAACTGACCTTCCTCGAGATACTGTGGTAGATTAGATTTTAACCATTCAACTTCTCCTTTATTAAGCTGTCTTGGTTCAACTTGGGCAAAACCAAACTTCCCGTCTGGTGTGGCTCTCATTGTGACAATCGTTCCAGGAGCACCGTTAGTTTTAGGATCAGTGTTATCCAGACGTTCTTGATTTAATGCGTCTAAACCAATCTCACTTTGATTTGGTACTTCTACAATTCGAGCTGGGCTGATATATCCAAGAATTGGTTTAAAGGGAGTTTTGTCTAGCTTCCATCCCTTATCAGAAATGAAGTAGTCAGTAGTAAGAACTTCAAGACCATTGCGAGCCTTTTCTGTTGCCGAGATACGTTCAAACTTAAGGTCACCAAAATTCTTATGAGTTATAACAGCTGGAAGTCGTTTAGCTTTAACTACAAGCTCACGTAATGCTACTGTCTCAGGCGTCCTTGTGCTAACATTTACTGAAGAAGCAATTTGGGCTAACGGTTTACCTATAGGCTTACCTTTATCGTTTGTACGATATACGTTAATCGCCATTGTCTTAGGATCAGTTGATCTAAAGAATGCCCATTCAGGCTCAGCAACAAGTATTACTTTATCTCCAATCTGGACTTCTGGTGTGTTGATTAGAAGGATTCCATTCTTTGATTCAAATACTTCAGTAATAGGAATGGGGTTTTCCTTCTTTACGTCGGTTGCATAATAGTAAGTAGTTTGTAATGGTACTCCATTCGTATCAGTACCTGACAACTCCTTTAATGTAGTCTTAACTTTGTCTAGCTCAATTTTAGCTAGTGGAGCAGCTTCTTCCTGCTGTTTTTTGACAGGAGCTTCAACAGACTTTTTAGGAGTCTTTTGTTCACTTGCCGCCCGGTCAATAATAACCTGCTTTGGGTCGACATCAACAGGACCAAACACAATGTCATAATCTGTGTTTACATCAATCTCTACATCAATGTCAGGAGCCACATCAATTGGTGGGATATCTTTTACTGATGGAGGAGGTATAGCTTTAGAAGGATCTTCTTTTGGCTTTTCTGCTTTCTGAGGAGCCTCAGTCGTTTTTAATTCTTTTGCCTTAGTAACAGCAGTCTCATTAGCCTTAGCTTGGTCTTGTTTCTTGCCAGTTAACTGAGCTTCAATCTTCTTTTTAACTTCTGGATCAGTAGTCGCAAGTGCGGCAGCTTTTAACTCTTCTGTAGAAGATGTAAGATCGCTGGCTACCTTCTTTGCCCACTCGTTTTTAGCCTTTTGTTCTTTTGCTTGACGATGTGCACTTAATCCTTCGGGAGTACTAAATACAAGAAGATCATCTTTTAATTTCTCTGCTCGTTCAGTTTCAGCTACAAGTTTCTTATAACTATCAGCAAGCTCAGCATCTCTCGAGCTTACTAAACCTTTCTGGATTTGCTCATCGGTAAGTTTAGAATCAACAGTCTTTAAAGTCTGTATAGCCTGTTCATAAACACGTTTAGCCTCAGCCGCTCTGTCCTGAATAGCTTTATCATTAGGATGCTGCTTTGCTAAATTCTCATAAGCTTTGTATGAATGATAAGCTTGCTTAGCTCCTATAAATTGAGGAATAATTTCACCTTTCTGAACAACATCATTAGCGACTGTTCCTACATTGTTAGCATGCTGCTGTTTACGAGTAGCTGTCTGACGATAGTCAATTTGAGTTGAAAGAATAGTCTTTCGATCAGTGTTGTCTAAATAACCAACTTTCTGTAATTCCTTCCAGCTCTTTTCCAGAATGTCAATATCTTGAAGTCTGTTATTGAGAACTTCTCTATCCTCTGGACTAACACTAGGATCATATGCTAATTCTTCTAATTCAGCTTTAAGACGCTTACCTTTATTGTTTTCGATATGACGCAAAGCCATATCAGTAAAGATCAAGTCATCAATCTTTCTTACTGAATCAATGTCTCCTACAGTCTCTTCCCGTAATTTGTTTAACGATTGTGTTAGAGCTCGCTGCTCTTCTGATTGGAATACTTCTTGAAGTTTCTCAACTCCCTTACTAGCAGCATTTACAATTTCTCTACCAGCTCCACCAAATACAGCTCCACCGAATGCCCCTAAGAAAGCTGATGTTGCAAAGTCAGGATCTTGAATGTATTCGTCTAATCTATTGTCGAAATCTTTTCCAAAGAAATCAGTTCCTTCCAAAGCATTATTAGCTGCTTCTTTTTGTATAAAGAATTGCCCTGCTTCTTCTGTTGCTTCCAGACCAGCTTGCTTAGCAATATTTCCAGCCTTAGTTAATGCAGACGCACGACCAACTCCTGCAGTACCACGCAACAACATCATGTGTTGTATGAAGTCAGTACCAAAGTTTACTAAGTTAGTGTTCCAGGTTTTCGATGCGGCAGCTCCAGCCTCTTGTCGTGCCTGGTCCTCAGGGGTTCCTCGTGCTATAAGCGTATTATATACTTCGTCATAAGTACCTCTAGCCTCTAATGTATTCTCTGCGATGCGTGAATACGTAGCGCCAGCTAAGCCCTTAGCAACTGTACGTCCAGCTGGGCTTGTTATGAGTTTACCTGCACCTAATCCTTTTCCAAGCATTGAAGTTGCCTTCACAGCAGCCGCTGTAGGTACAAGTAATGATAAAGTCGTTGCAATGCTCTCAGCATTTGTTGCCCACCAAGTTCCATCCCACGGGGCAAATCCTTCTGCCTCTTTTGTAAGATAAACAGGAGCTGCTTCTCGTATTCCTTCCTTAGCTTCCCGCATTGTTTCAGAAAACCAGTTAGCATATTCATCCTCAACTCCTCGAAGTTGATTCACATGCTGTTCAACATCAGCAAGGTAGCCCAGGTTTTCAAATGTCCCAAAGACCAGCTCACTAGCTGCTCGGGCCGTTCCTTTGCCGATTAGTCCTAAGGTAGACTGATTTTGTGCCCTTGCCTCATCTAAGCCTTCATTGATGAAAACTGGATTAAGATAGGGGGAATATTTAGCCACATCAAGATTAGCTCGATTTTGGTCAGCTAGAACTCCTTCTTGATGTTGAAGTTGTAGTCTGGCTCTTTCTCTAGCCACTTGAATATTTACGTTATCGGGAATTAAAGACGGATCTGGACTATTGCTCATAAGCAAACATTAATTTAGCAAGCTCTTGTTCACCGCCAACTGTGTTTACATATTGGCCGTCATTGTCGTATACTTTGAAACCTGTTAATCCACCCTGATCAATCTTCTCAACGATATAGGTCTTTCGTCCTGTTGGTATAATAGTTCTTGGGCTGTTAAAGATTCCTGCACGCTGTATCATAGGAAGGAATGCAGCATTAGCAATCATCTGAGTTCCGCGATCTATAGTTACAGCATCTGTTCCTTTTGCCAAAAGTTCAGAACCTATATTTACCATTTGACGTAAGCCTTCAGTACCATTATCAGGAGTGATGTACTTTGCACCAATTTGATGTGGATTCTTATTATCATCTTTGCCAAACAATACTATTTGGTATACTGGTTTACCGCCAATAACTCCGTCAGTCAACTTGATCTTTGTTAAAGTAGGATCATAACTTTCTCCAAACTCTTTCTTGAGAGATTCTGGAGAAACTTGTGCGTTGGTAATAGGCTCTGTAAATCCAGTTGCGGTAGTAGTCCACTGCTGAGTTAAAAGATCATTTACATTACCAATAGAGTTGATATAAGCACCATCAGCTTTCTCGCCTGATAAGCCATCAAATACTTGTGCATTAGCTGCTATTTTGTTGTTCTCTAAGTAACGCGCTACTTTTCCATAGTATTCATTAGTAAACTTCTGAAGTTCCAGAGCTGCATTTTGAGTATGCCCAGACTGCAGATCCTTACCTGTCATATGTGTTAAGTTGGTAATAAATCTACCTAAACCACCCTGAGGATCTCCATCCCGCACAGCTTGAATAAATTCTTCTTTTGTTTGAGGAAGAGCATTCATAGGATCTTCAGCAAACTCTTTAATAGCTTCTGGATCTAATCCTTTCTTCTTCATATCCTCCACAAAAGAAGCTTTGTTCTTAAGCAAATGCTGCCATGACTGCCAAGCCTTATCAAAGTTTAATCCTTTACCGACAGCCTTCTGTTCAATTACGCTGTACCTACTCTGTGAGTTAATAAGGTCAGCAGACAATGCACGTTCCTGAGCTGAAGCTTCTTGCTGTAATTTAGGATCAGTAATTGAGGACATATTTGCCTGCAGCTCTTTTAATTGAGCTTGTTTAGACTTAATAGTATCTCTTAGAGACACAAAGTCATCAGGAGTAATATCAACTGCTTGTCCTGTATTTGCAGTGTAGATCATACCAGGGGTCTTATCTGAACCCCCGCCACCGGTAAGTGATGCAAGTCCTGGGATGTTTTCCCATGCTTTATGGACTTCGGTAAATACGCGGGCATAGCCCCTGGCTTTTAGCTCTTCTTTTATCATCTGATCTGCCTCGGCTTCTCCCATCCCTTTGTTGGCAAATCTTAGTTGTTGTTGCTTATATTCTGAGGTAGATTTATAGTTTTCCCATCCACCTTTATTATCAATGAAATCGTCGACCTTATTCTTTGAAAGAGTCTTAGTAACCTGTGTACGTAACAAAGGACTAATGTTTCCAGCTGGACCTGTGATTCCAAGCTGTTTAAGCGTTAATGCTAAATCAGGAGCTAGGTTAGTTTGCGATACGTCTGCGGTCAATGGATCAACCACCTCATCCTGCTTTTTAAGATAGTCCAGAGGACGCTGAGCAGTGATATTATATTGCCTAAATTTGCCTGTTTCTGGGTCGATGGAGCCACTTTCTACGAAAGATTGACGTGCCCTCTCATCTCGCACTACATCGCCGCTCTGGGCCTTTATTTGCGTCATTAGCTCATCCTCTCTTTTTAAGAGTTTTGAGTTCTCAATACGTCTCAAAAGACCTTCATCTCCCATGAATTGGTTAGCCAAAGTGGCTACTTTTGCGGTGGCGTTTTCAGCCCCTGTTTTGGCCAGTTCTTCAAGATTCTTAGAAACTCCTCCAAGTAGCTTATCAATGTACTGTTTGTCTGGCTCTGACAAGATTTGGGCTTTTTGTTGGAGACCAAACAATTGAACTTGGTTAAGAGCTGCTAAGTTTTGATTATGTCGGTTGGCAAGCTCATCCCCTACAGACTCTACCGTTTCCAACGGAAGTCCAACGTATTGAGGAATGTAATTTGATTGAGCTTGTTGAAAATTATCGTATAAAGGCATAAAAATCTGAAATAGGTTTGATGCTATTTTTGTATAATTCTCAAAGGTAGAAATAAAAAAAGCCTTTTGCAAGGCTTTTGAAGAAATTGTATAAAGCTTATCTAACGCTTCAAAAGTATGTCAAGTAACTGACGGTTAAATACTCCTGAATCCTCGTACTTCTTGGAAAGTAGATCTAGCCGTTTCTGATCTAGTTTCTTTTGATTGCGCTCACGACCTAACATAAGTACCTTTTCGGCTATATTAGAACGAGATTGACTTCTACCTTGCATTTGAGCAAGCTTACGTTGTGTTATATTTTGAAGATACTGATTAGTAGTAGCTGCATTGCGAGCTTTTACGCCTGTATTAAGAGCTGCTTCCTGAGCTGCAATTTGCATGTTCTGGGCATTTGTTGATGTGCGAGCTTGGTTCTCAGCTTCTAGCCTGCGAGATAGCAAGTTCGACATAGATGCATTTGCTGTTGCAGATTGAGCTGTATTAGAACGTATATTACGTCCAGCTTCTCTGGTAGCTCTTGTAATACGATTAAACTGAGCGTCAGGTGTTAATCTATCAAGAGTAACTCGGGATTCTGTTGCCGGCTCTTCTGGAATAGGCATACGCTTCAGATCCTGAAGATTCATAATATCAGGTAAGAACGTACCTAGAATACTAGCTGAAGTACTTGGGTCACCAACTAAATCCACCCGAGTAGCCCCTGGATTGAAGCTATCTAAAAGAGCTTGTTCGTCCTCAGTTCCCCATTGGAAACTTGGCTTCTTTGACTTGTTCTTATATAATGGTTTTGCAGCAAGATTACCTGCGTCGTCTATAAATTTAGATTCGTCTCCTAACCAGGACCTTTTAGGATCAGCCCAGCTTGGTAGGAGTTTAGGGTTATTTTCTGCTAGTTTTCTTACTGTCATTTCACCAACAAATGGATCAACATTAGGCTTGGCCCCAAACATCGTTTTGGCAATTGGTTTAACCATCGTTGTGGCGTCTCTTGGAACTAAGTCTCCACCATACTGATGTTTGAACTTAGCAGCATTTCTTGCAAAATTTGCACGTTTAACAATTGTTGAGGAGTAGTCCTCTTTATTAGCCATTATTTGGCGAGCCATTTCCTGAACACCTTTTCCATGTGACTTAGCGTAAGCTGTAAACTTACCTTTATTTTCAGGCTTAATGTTGATTGTTCCGCCTGAAATTAAAGACGCTTTACGCTCACTACGAGCATTTAAAATGGACTGGTAGTCATATAAGTCATTCAACTTTTGTTCTACCCGCTGGTTACTTTGGGAAAATCTAGGATTATCTGATTTCATCTTCTCTAATTTTTTTGCCTTCTTGGCAATAGACATACCTGAAGGTAGTTTATGAGTGTCAGAGAATACTCGGTTCTTGTTGTCGATAATTTCGTTATGATCAACAAATGCAGGACCGATATCTACACTATCAACTTCTTGTGGATTGTCAGCTTGCACCTGTACAGCATCATCTGATACAGGCTCTAAAGATCCGCCATCTGCTTTATAAACTCCAGGTAGGTTACCACCCTTGTTAAATTCGTATGTACCTAAATCGGCTACGTCGTTCTGAACAAACTTTCTGTTCATCACTCGTTCCTTCCTGATAGCTAATTTCTTCTCTAATTCTCGCTGTTCCTTTTTGGCTTTATTGCCCATTATAAGGGAACTTATTCCCCCTACTACAGCACCTACTCCAGCCCCTATTGGACCAAAAGTAGCGCCAGCCGTAGCCCCTGAAAGAGCTCCTTTAGCGGCACTTAATCCTGGGTTTGGAACAGGAGGAACTGTTATCTGAGACTCTCCTGAGAAATCTTCAAGATCTGTACCATACTGCAAAGATGGCTTCTTTTTATAGCTTTTCGCTTTGTCAGTTAATTTGTTCTTTTTCTTCTTTGCCATATTATTGCCGTAATGCGGGCGTTATGTTAACATCATGTCCTAGGAACAAGAGCTGATTTCCTGCTAAGTTAGCATATTCATATCGACATAACAAATATTTGTCGATAAACAGTCTTTTTCTATACCAAGGGACATTACTATTAAGCTTTGTATTGTCAATATTGTAATCGTCATAAAATCCTTGAACGAATCCAGGATTTAACGAAATATCTCGTAGTGTGTTAAAGTGCCAGATTTGATTGAGGCTTCGAATGTTTTCTTCGTAGAAATTAGCCACATTTACTAAAGGCTCTAATAAGATTTTACCAGAGCATTTATCAAAGGTTCTTGCTGTTATATAGTCAAAGGTTTCGTCAAGAAGTACCTTATCGGCATCGTAAACTAATGCCATCCAATCTAGACTTCCAAATACTACTGACGCTCCATTAAAGTTGTTATAAACAACATCAACTAAGCTAGGATAGATAGTTCCATAGAACGAACCTCTCTCACCTACGCTATGCCTGTATAGTCGATCATTCTTCCAAGAGAATAAGTTACCATCTGCTGTCTCTACGAAAAAGTCTGGAATATAGTCATGAAAGGACACCCAGTGAGGTCGTGAATTACCTTGACCATAAGATATTGTCAATGACTCGTCATCAGTTGAATTACGTTTGGTCACGAGAAGTCTATTGTAGATCAAATCGTAACCAACCGTATAACCTTTGTCCAAAAAGACATTATCTTTCTTTACTCCAATATAGTCTCTAAAGAAACCTCTCATACCTATACCAGAGATTTCTTGTAATTCATTCTTTGTGTACAGAAATATCTTCTTTTGAGAATCATCAATAAAGAAGTATCCATACTTAGTCATCTTACAAGCTAGTGGATTCTGGGTTCCAGCATACCCTCCTTCAGTTGTCAGTATTTCCTGTGGAGGAATTTCAAACAAGTCTGTAGATTTTAATGTAACATCATCTGAATTTGCTCCACCTAAACCAACTCGAGTCTTTGTTATAAAGAATGAGTGTTTATGATGAATAATTAGATCTTCGTTACCAAGTGATTCTAAGTTTGTTATTTCTCCTCTGTTTTTAGGCATGATCCAACGATCATCAGGAAGAAATGTTTTCCATGACGTTTCAAGCTTTTCTAAACTCTGAGTCTCACTACGAATAATTGTTGTAGGAGCAGACGTTGCAAACTCATCAAGATCTGTTATAATTAATGCCTTACATGGCGGTCGTTGATCGTAGTCTGTATTGTACTGAATATCATTAATAATAACTACATCAACATCAAAAAGACTTTCTTTGTTATCAGTTAGTGTTCCTGTAAGAGCAGGGTTCCAGAAGCTTTGTGGTGTAGTTGGCCCAAACATCTTTTTACCAATATCTTCACCTTCGTAACGCAAGTTCCAGTTTTTCTTACTTTCACCAATAAACCGTTTAAAGAAGAAACAGTTTCGTCTAGAAGTCGAATATCCATCAGTTGCCGCAGAACCAGCTGCAACACTTGTAACAAATGTCATAGGACAGAGATATGTATCTCCACCATAGATGTTTAACAAGGCACTTTGTGTGCTTACTTGATTCTTGTCAGTAAGAAGCAACGTCTGTTCGAATACACCAATATTAACGTTTCGTAATAATTGACAATACTCAACAAGAGCTGTTTGTTCAGTTTTATAAGTTCCTGTAAATAAGCTTATGTCAGAAGATCCTGGATCACTGTTTGTACGTATAATACTAGTACCAACTCCTAACTCAGTTGCTGCGTAGCTTGGGTTTATGAACTCAGCATACAGTGAAGCACCACTATATCTTGTAGATATACCCGCGTCAAGTGCGTTTTGTCCTAGATATTTAAAGTTCTGAATTGCATGGTAGTTATTGCCACCAGTGACAGTGAGTCGACTAGCTTTTCCAGCAACAGTGAAGTCACATACAGCACCGCCTGCCTGTTCACCTCTGTTCCAATAATTTAGTGTACCAACTGTATTATCGCCAGTATACGTGCCATTCAAGTCGGTGACCTGTAATCTATATGGACACCGTATGTAAGCTGGAACTACAGCTGGTCGTGAATACATGAAATCAAGAGCATGTCCTCTAAAAGAGTTTTTAAATACGCTATTCTGTCCGTCTTGACCGAATATATTAATAAAGTTATGTATAGCCCAATTACCACCGTTAAACAAAACATCTGTTGTGGCAGGCCAATTATTTCCTATAGATGCAGGAGTTCTTGTAGAGCTGTATTGAAGAAGATCGTTTGCTACGATAGTAGAGTTTTGATCATTCTTTTGTGCATAAGCAATCTTCCAACGCTTTATAAGTGGTTGTAAGTTAAGTGGAATAAATACTGATGAGACATCGATACCAAGTTGTAATGCGTGTGTTACACCAATAGACGTATCAAGCGAATAACCTTCTTCCACAATTACCTTATCCATATAAGGAAACTTGTGGTGACGCACCGGGGTATTTGCAAGAGCCTCCGTTGTTCCTGAAAAACTCTTTCCTGTTGGAAAATCGGCAGGATAGTTTTCATCTTGGTTTCTCCAGTAACCCATATTGGTATACGCACCTACTGAGTTGCTTGTATCTCTTACCTGATAATGCAGGAAGTTAAGTCCTGATGTGCTTCCTTCAGATCTGGATACTAAGTCTGCAGCTTGCGATCCTCGTCCTGGGATATGATATGCATACTCAGCTCCATCTTCCATTTCAACTACAAAATAAAATGCATAGACTTCGCCACTCTTAAATCCAGCTTGGATGTTCATATCCCTATGATTACCTGGATTGTCGGTATTTTGACGTATTGCTACCTTACGTACTGTATAGTTAATCGTAATTTGATTTGCTATCGATTGTAAATCTGGTGCAGAATCAGCAGTAAGATTACCTAAAAACAATGTGTTGTTTAGCTGAGTAATTGCTTTAGCTGACTGGTATGCAATAAGTGGAGTAAGAAGTTCAGATAATGTAATATCTTCACCTACTTCAGCTCCTGTGTAAGTGTAGGTCAGTGTACTTGCTGATATCTTTGTTTCAGCTATAATTCTAGGCTGTAATGTACCATTAACAAGTGCAAGAACACCAATCTGTAATCTGTCATAACTTAAGTCAACATCAATAAACTCCCAAGAAATAGATTTCGAGGAGGGTTGTCCTTGTGCATTACCTTTAAATGCCGCAAACGATAAACTCGTTAGACTTGATGTTATTTGTAAGGACTTGTTATAAACTACGTAATTTGTTGCTGTTCCATCTGTTTGTAGATACCGTGTAAATGGTATGTAAGATCCAGCTAATAGAGAACCGCCCGTATTGTTTACAGTTGCGGCATTTAATCTTGCCGAAGTAAATGTTGGAAATAGTGATAACGCATTAATATTGCTTATATTAGGATTATCAATGTTAACGATTCGTGGTGGATTTAAGCCATCAATCCAGGCAACTAAACGCTCACCTAATGGATTGACCTGATATGTGCCTTGAATAGGAAAATCCCTATCAAAAGCTAGAGCTGGATCGTTATAGATGGCTGTATATGTTGAAGTATTAGCATCAATATCAACTTCAACTAAACCAATTTCAGAGTCAGTTCCATCAGCAAGAAATACAGCTATGCCCTCATCGAGTGATACAGAGCCGATAATCGGCATAGGGAGAGTTGTGGTATTCATCACCATTTCAATAGTTCCCTTTTCGTTCTCTAAGGCTCCAAGGTTTTCACTATCAACCATGTTTTTAGCATGTCGGTACGTGCCTTCTGGTTGGTCGTGTTCGTGACAGTCTGTAAATAATCCAAATAAACTCTTCATTATAGTACGATTGCTGCGATAATTAGTAATATTGTTATACCTCGTTCAACCCAACGACTTGTCTTTAATTCTTTAATCTCATGATCTTTCTTTTCTATGTCCTTCTTCTGCATTCCTACTTGTACTTGAGATAACGAATCAGCTTTTTGCAAGGACTCAACAGCGGATCTAAGAGATTTAATTTCTAACGTCTTCGTTGAATCTTGTCGTATGTACTCAACTAACAGCGAGTCCATAATTAACCTTTCCTCTTTGTCTTTCTTTAATCTTTCGTACGCACGTCTTGCAACTCTATAGCGCAAGTCAACTGTGGAATCAGCTTCTTGCGCATAATTAAATGTACATACCAAGCAAAGCAATATAGTTCTAATAATCTTCATTCTCTTCTACATCTCTGTAATACCATTCTTCAAATAACAATTCAAGTTCCCTTACTGAGTAAGTCTTTTCTGGAAGAGGCCGGTTTCTTACAGCTTTTAAACTACGCGATAAACTATCAATTTTCTGATCTCTTACTACAGTTTGTTTATGAAGAGAATCAGCGATATAGACGGCTCTAAGTGCTATTGCTTTATACATTTCACGCTCCATTATTACTTGTCTATACAGCTGAGGATCTATTCCTACAGGCTGTTGAGACTTCATAATATGAAGCGTTATGAATGCTCCTAGTATAGCACCACATAAAGCAATGCCAAGCTCTTTAAGAAAGTTTTTCATCTTCAGATGATTTAGGTTTTGATTTCTTTTGAAAGATATCTAAAATCCCATTACCATCATCATCTTTAACGACTCCTTTAAGAACTAGTAAAGCTAACGCACAAAAGCCTACTGTAACATGTACCCACGCAGGTAAATGCACATTAGCAAATGCAGCCACTACTTCTCCACCGGCAATAGGTGTTAGTATTCCCATAATTGTTTTCCAGGTATTGTATTTCTTATACCATTTTGCTACTCTAGTCATTTATTCTTTTGGTTATGATTTCAGGTTGTTCTGCTCCTGTAAAGAAGTCTTCATAGAATCTGAAAGGCTCTATTAACCTTACAGTAACTCTATTAACCTTAGCCATAGTTTCTGGAGACATTAAACCAATCTCTCCTGCTGCTCTTGCTGCATACTTTTCAAATTGAGCTTCGCAGTCTCTGAAGCTAAATACCTTATGTTCGTAACCTGCCCCAATTAACATAGAGAGGATGTACCAAGCACAAGCCGATTTAAAGTTTTCATTATCAGGAATCATTGGATACCCACTTTCGTCGAGTACTCTTGCATAATAGTGAATCTTTACAAACCCTTCCTGAAACGAGGTTTGCATGTAATTTCCTGCAAGCTTATAACACATTGAAGTATTGTTTGTTGATGATGTATTTGTGACATCCTCACCATAGACTGGAACAGTAGATCCAGGTTGTGTTGTAGGTGTACCATCTGCAGTTTGATGATTCAAAGGATTAACTGAGAAAACAGTTGCTCTGGGATCATTCACCGAACCGCTACCTGATATGTACCTCTGTGTAGGAGAGCTTAAATCTGTATCAACTGCTGCTTCGGGAATTCGTCTTCCATACTGATCTTCAACTGCAATTATGTTAATGCGATCTGAAGGTAGACAAACTAAATGGTTCGTCGCCCACAATGCTTTTGGTTCGCCACAACTGGGTGTTGATTTGATAGTAACTGTGTTAGTTTGACAAAGCATATCAATTACTTCTGGCATCCACTCAAGAATATCATCATGATAAGCACTCGGTAGCTTACCACCTGTATTTCGTATTAAGCGAGCTAAGATTTGTTTTCCTGAACAAAATGGGTATTGTGCCATATTATTTACAATCTACGTGTAAAGCGTTATTTTCTCTTTCAGCCAGGAAGGATTTAAGTCCTGGAATCTTCTTTTCTTTTAGTGCTTCGTTAAGGACAGCAAGCTCATCCATGATACCATTAGATCCACCACCTACATTAAATGCTTTGCCGGCAGCATGAGGAGTTTGGTTAATGAACTGACCTTTTTTATTTACACCATTACGAATATAGTTCATAAGACACTGAGCTCTAAATGGAGGATTAATAATCACTCCTACATTAAGCAAATTACTCCAAGCCATTTGCCATACATACGTGCCATCTGGATTTTTATCTTCAGCTTTACATGTCATTGCAAGAGGATATACTTTGTCTAAACCTTTTCTTACAAGATAGTTCCTCACTACTCTGAGCTGTGCATTGTGGTCTCGTAATCCTGACGTTACAAATGCTTTTAGTTTATGTCTTTCAAAGTACTCATCAAGTGCTACAATAACAGGTTCAATGACCGGAGTTAAAATAACACTATCTTGTACGATTAACCATTTATTATTTTTTGCACTACTCATAAACATATGATTGATGTAAAACTGGATTAAGCTTATTAGCCAAGGCTAACTTTCCAGTATTTCCAAGTTTATCTAAATTCTGTTCTCCAGCCTTCTTTGATCTGTTTGTAGTTGGTTTAAATTCGTAAACAGACTGGTTCTTTGTTCTACAAACTCCTTTCTTTACCCAGCCCCATCTTAGGTACCAGGGATCAGAAAAGTATACCATCCACAATTCACCTTCAGGAAAGTCTTTGCTTTTAGGTCGCTTTCCTTCAGCAATTAACTGATTCTTTGTTCTGATAGAAGTTCCCCAATCGGGAACTAACTTCTTCCAGTTACGTTTGATTTTCTTAATCTTAATGTATCCTAGATTATTACCTAGGTTAAATACACCACCCATAATTACTGCATCGCTAGCTTTCTTTGCAATACGAGCAATAACCTCTTTAAACAGCCAATACTTTATCTTGCTATCAGGATATAACTCCTTATAGAAGTTAAAGACTTGCTTAGTCGAATGTATTGTTGGAGTAATTATTCTAGCCATTTTGTTGCTCTTTTACGGCCACTTGATCTGGTTCAGGAACCACATATTGTCTTAGTTCTACCTTTAAGGTATCTTGGATAATGTCCATTATAAGATCGTCAGGGATTTCAAAGCTATCATCATCTGTATAGCATGGAGTCTGAATATCAGGACATTTAAAATCTTTTAAAACTCGAGGATCATCATATACACCTCTAACATTGACATACTGAAGTTCATTCTCTTCAGCAGTAGTTAGTATGTATAAGTACCCATTAGAATAGTAATACTTAGGTCGTAACCCAGTATACTTGTTCCACTTCTTAAAGACTTCGAATTGATCTGGAGTTGCATAACCATATGCATCTCCTTTATCAGGATCTCCTACGAAGTCGAATAAACTATCATTATTTCGAATCGAAAGAGGGACAGGTACTGTAGACCGTAAGACCTTACAGTCTGTTAATCCACAGTACTCTATAGTATCCACCTGTTCTAATTGAACAATAAAGTCCTTAAAGAAGAACCTTCTCTGCATAGGATTAGCCGCAAGAGTCTTCTTAAAGAAGTTCGCTCGTTTGTAATTGAGAACGATCTTCATTGATTCTTGCAATGTGACGTCAAATAGAGCTCCTGCTCTTTCTGCCAGCATTGAAACCATTCTATTCAGAGAGATATTCATCTTTAGTCTTTTAAAAGTTTATCAAAAATTGTACCTACCACGTCAAGAGAAGCACCTTCAGTACAAGCAGCCAACTCTTTTGCGGTCAAGAACTTTGTCGGGGTGAGTTCAACTTCTTTCTCAAGCAGCTCTTTCAGTTCTTTTAGAATTTGAGCGCGTTCTGGATGATCAACGAAAGAGTGTCTTCCGTCTTCATCTGCCTTCACTTCAAACTTTTCCATAAGAGCCTTGTGAATCTCATTGTACTCATTAATAAGCTCTTTTAGACATTCTCTAAGCTTTGTTAAGCTTATTAAGCTGTCTACAGAAATACCTTTGTTTTTGATTGATCCAAAGATGTTCCAGAAGTCAATTGCGGTTGAGTACGTTTCTTTTCCTTTTTTCATAGTGTTTAGTTTATTAATTAATTGTTTTATGTTTGTGCTTTATATAAAGCTTTAATTTACAAAATTACTACTTTTTCTTCGCAAAAACAAAAATAGTTAACTATACCGGCAACAATCCGTTAGCTTGTAAAATCTCGACTACTTTTAAAAGTACTCCTTGAGTCATTTCTTTTGTATCTGGCGTAGCTGGAACTCCTGTTAATTGGCTCTGTTTTCTTCCAGCTACCCATTTACCAACAAGCTTTGCTGTACCAACAACTGCGGGATCAACATAGATAAGAGATGGGGGATCAATGTATTTATTAAATACCTGTGCAAGACTAAATTCCTTTTCTTCCTTTACCTTCTGTTCCATTGCTGTTCCACCAGGAGGAAGATCAGATTCATCTACTGCACTTACATATTTAACAAGTAGTGATCCATTGTTAAACTCACCA
>JACCDG011085450.1_pt1 | contig 41481 bp, 33 predicted proteins | sample 7442471 | NCBI WGS metagenome assembly JACCDG01 (sample SAMN15323444, study PRJNA562643) | freshwater metagenome | isolation source: river surface water | place: USA:Blue River Watershed | collected 2017-08-17
CAAGGTAAAAAGCGTGCTCCCACATGTCCAGCATCAGTAGCGGTACGTTGCCCAAGGCAATGTTGCCCTGCTGGTCATACATCTGACCAATGATTAGGCGGTTGCCGATTGAGTCCCAGGCCAGGTAGGCCCAGCCAGATCCCTGGATACCCACTGCAGCGGCGCTGAAGTGGTTCTTGAAAGCCTCGTAAGAGCCAAAGTACTCGTCGATTGCAGCTGCCAGCTCGCCCTCTGGGGTTCCAGACTGTGGGGCTAGGTTCTGCCAGAAAACCGAGTGGTTTACGTGTCCACCTAGGTTGAAAGCTAGGTCCTTCTGCAGCTTAGGAAGGTTGGCGTAGTTGCCCTCCGCACGCGCCTGCTCCATCGCCGCTAGGGCAGCGTTTGCACCGGTGACGTATGCCTGGTGGTGCTTGGAGTGGTGAAGCTCCATGATGCGAGCCGAGATGTGTGGCTCGAGCGCACTGTAGTCGTAGCTGAGTTCTGGAAGGGTGTAAGTCATTTGGTTCTCCATTCGTTGGGATTAAGTCAAAATCCAGGCGGATTTATTCCTCTAGTAGGTCCGTGATAGCCGACTCGGTGTCGGGAATCCCGAGATCCGCCGCTTTGCGATCGGCGGTGGCTAGCAACCTTCGGATACGACCGGCAATGGCATCCTTGGTCATCGGTGGCTCAGCCAATCTGCCTAGCTCATCTAGTGAGGCATCGCGGTGCTTCAATCTCAATTCACCCGCGTACTTCAGATGCTCGGGAGCGTTTGGGCCGAGAATCTCAAGGGCACGCTGCACGCGAGCTCCCGCAGCTACTGCTGCCTGCGCACTTCTTCTTAGATTTGCATCATCAAAGTTAGCCAGGCGATTAGCAACTCCCCTGACCTCACGTCGAGTCTTGAGGTCTTCCCACTTCTTTAGTTGCTCAACGCAACCCATTTCTCTCAGCAGCTGGGTGATGCCATCGCCATCGCGAACAACTACTCGGAATACGTTTCTAACTTCACGGGCCTTGGCAACCACGCCAAGTCTTCGAGCAACGCCAACCAAGGCCATCGCCGACTCATTGCCCGGCGCAGTCACCTCGAGTGATGTCGAGCGACCTGGATCGGTTATGGTGCCGTGAGCCAGGAAGGCGCCCCGCCAGATGGCTCTTGCCTCATCCATAGTTGAAGACACCAAGGTTGCAGGCAAACCCCTCACGGGACGACCCTTGTTGTCAATCAAACCGGTCTGGCGTGCAAGTAACTCACCCTCTCGCAAGACTCTGATCTGATAACCACTCTGGCGTCTTAGGCCAGTGGCCGAAATTACCGACAGCTCGGACTGAATCCCATACAGCTCCAGGATGGCTCGTGAAATGCGGCGGGCAAGGGTTGGCGAATCCAGCTCGACCTCAATCGCGATGCGGCCGGAGATTAGGTGCAACCCACCTGCAAATCGCAGGATTGTCGCGAGCTCTGCTGCTCGTTCGACACCTTTAGACATCGGTACGCGAGCAAGCTCTTCTTTGATGGCTTGAGTCAGCGGCATTACTCTCTCCCCAAATCTCGGTGTGAAACCGAAAGAGTTACATCAGGATCGGTCGCAAGTAGTGCGGCTATGCGATTTGCAATCGCGACCGAGCGGTGCTTGCCTCCGGTGCAACCGATTGCGATGGTTGCAAATCTTTTGTTTTCGGTGCGGTAACCCGCCAGCACACTCTTGAGTGCTGCAACGTAGTGCTCTACGAAGTCTGTGACCCCGGGCTGAGCAAGTACATATTGAGACACCTCAGGGTCGTTGCCGGTCTTAGAGCGCAGTTGTTCTTGCCAGTGTGGGTTCGGTATGAAGCGCATGTCTGCAACCAGGTCAGCGTCTGCGGGAAGTCCGTACTTGAATCCAAAGCTCATTACGTTGACCTTCAAGGCGCGCGAGTTAGTGGCAAAGGCTTCCGCTACTCGGTTGGTGAGCTGGTGAACATTTAGCTCTGAGGTGTCAAAGACGATGTCGGCACTCTCGCGCAGGCTGAGCAGTTCCTTGCGCTCCCTGGTGATGCCATCCAAAACCGTGCCTTCACCCTGCAGCGGATGTGGCCTGCGAACTGACTCAAAGCGCTTTACCAAAGCTTGGTCGTTGGCCTCTAGATACAGCAGTCTGACGTTGATATCTCTGGCTCTCAGCTGCCCCAGGTAGGTCTGTAGCTCGTTGAAAAACTCCCCGCCTCGAACATCGATGATTACCGCGATTCTTGGAAGTGTGGCCTTGCTCAGGCTAAAAAGATCTGAAATCGGACCTAGTAATTGTGGCGGCAGGTTGTCAATTACGTACCAACCTTGGTCCTCGAGGGCGTTTCCAACTGTGGATCTTCCAGCCCCAGACATGCCGGTTACGACGAGCAGCTCAGGCTTTCTCGAAGCGTCCATACTCATCCCCCTTCGGCGTGTCGCTACAAGGTTAGTGCTTCGGCGTGTCGCGCGTTATGAATTTTCTGAATCCGCCAGTGAATCCTGAACCAACTGGGCTAACTTTGGCCCAAAACCCGGAAGCGATTCAATCTCCGCAAGCGATGCCTGCTTGATGCGCTTCAGCGAACCAAAGCGCTTGAGCAGGATTCTGGCTCGAGACTCCCCCAGGCCTTGGATTTCGAGCAGGGTTGATGAAATCGACTTGGTGCGTGATTTTCGCTGTGCGGTGATAGCGAATCGGTGGGCCTCATCCCTAATTCGCTGCAGCAAAAATAGCTCTTCGCTGGTTCGCGGGAAGATCACCGGATAGTCAGAATCAGTCGTGAAAACCTCTTCTAGGCGCTTGGCTAGTGTGGCCACGGTGATTCCGCTCACCCCGGAGTCCGCAAGGGCACGAAGGGCAGCATTGCGCTGCGGGAGACCACCGTCAATCAAAAGTAGTGACGGGCGATAACTAAACCGATCCGACAATTCGGCGTCCTCTTTCAAATACTTGAGTCGTCGAGTCAGTACCTGGTAGATCGATTCCGTGTCATCGCTGGTCTCCAGGTTGAACCTTCGGTAGTGATCCTTCTTAGGAAGGCCGTCTTCAAACACCACCATCGACCCTACGACTCCAGTTCCACCCAGGTGTGAGATGTCAAAGCACTCAATCCGAAGCGGAGCATTTTCCATGTTTAGCGCTCTTTGAATACCGGCTAACGCATCTGCTCTGGCGGTGAAGTCAGAGGATCGCTTGAGCTTGTAATTCTGAAGCGCGTGGGCTGCGTTGGTATTCGCGGTCTGCTGCAGGGTTGCTTTGTCTCCACGCTGCGGAACCGAGACCTGACAGGTTGAACCCCTAAGCTCCCCCAACCACTTCTGCAACTGCGGTTTATCCTCAGGTAGTTCTGGTACCAAAATCTGCTTGGGCACCTCAACGGGGTCAAGCCCTGGCACCGGGGTGTAAATCTCTTGAATCAGATACTCGACCAGTTCAGCATTCGAACGATCAAGCTCTAGATCAACCACCATGGATCGGTTACCACGAATACGACCACCTCGGATTACGAAAATGGAAACCGCTGCGGATAGATCGTCTCGAGCGATACCGATAAGGTCTGCGTCGGTTTGATCCGAGAGCACCACCGTGCTCTTTTCCAACACCTTTTCTAGAGCTAAGACATCGTCACGAAGGTTAGCTGCCAACTCATAGTTTTGATTCTCCGATGCCTGGAGCATTCGCTCTCGGAGCTCCTTGATGTGTGCATCGTTGCCGGAACCAATAAAGTCACCCAATCGCTTAGCCAGCGCCTTGTGCTCTGGAGCTGCAATCCGATCCACACACGGTGCCGAGCATTTGCCAATTTCAGCCAAAAGACAGGGCCTTTTCTTGGCTTGGGCTGCCTGATAGGTGCCCTTTGAGCAGGTTCTAACCGGATAAACCTTGATCAGGGTGTCGAGTGTCTCGCGAACAGCCCAGGACTGTGTGTAGGGGCCGAAGTACCTAACCCCTTTTAGCTCACGGTTGCGAGTGATAAATGCTCTCGGAACAGTTTCTGACATCGAGATTGCGAGGTAGGGGTAAGACTTATCGTCTCTGAACCTCACGTTGTAGGGAGGGTCAAACTCTTTGATCCAGGTGAACTCAAGCTGCAGGGCTTCGTATTCGGTGGCAACAATCGTCCACTTCACATCCGAGGCGGCCAGCAGCATGCGCTGAGTGCGTTCGTGAAGTTTGTGCAGTGGCCCAAAGTAGTTGGTTAGTCGAGCCCTAAGGTTCTTGGCCTTGCCCACATAGAGCACGCGTCCGGCTGAATCCAGGAAGCGATAAACCCCCGGTTCGGTGGGAATCTCCCCGGTTTTAGGTCTGAAGGAGAGATCCTGCGCCATTAGCTCTCCAGCAGCTGAGCCAAGAACTTACCGGTGTGAGACTCCTTGACTTTTGACACTTGCTCAGGAGTTCCCTGGGCAATAACCATGCCACCGCCGGAGCCACCCTCTGGCCCCATGTCGATAACCCAGTCAGCACAGCGAATTACATCTAGGTTGTGCTCGATCACAATCGCAGTGTTGCCCTTGTCTACTAAGCCCGCCAATACCAGGAGCAGTTTGCGGACATCTTCAAAGTGCAAACCGGTGGTTGGCTCATCCAGGACATAGACGGTTTTACCAGTCGAACGGCGCTGCAACTCGGTTGCTAGTTTCACGCGTTGTGCCTCACCACCTGAGAGCGTGGTAGCGCTCTGACCGAGGCGAACGTAACCCAAACCCACATCGACCAAGGTGGTCAGGTAACGAGCAATTGAGGAGATCGGAGCAAAGAACTCTGCGGCCTCGGCAATCGGCATGTTCAAAACATCGCCGATTGACTTGCCCTTGTACTTCACCTGCAGGGTCTCTCGGTTATATCTTGCGCCCTTGCAGTCCTCGCACATCACGTAGACATCGGGCAGGAAGTTCATTTCAATGCGAATGGTGCCATCACCGGCGCAGGTCTCGCAGCGACCGCCCTTGACGTTGAATGAGAAGCGACCCTGCTGATAACCACGGACCTTGGCTTCAGGGGTATCGGCAAAAAGCTTGCGGATGTTGTCGAACACTCCGGTGTAGGTGGCGGGGTTAGATCTTGGGGTTCGACCAATTGGAGCCTGATCAACGTGAACCACTTTGTCGAGCTGCTCTAGACCCTCAATCCTGAGGTGTCTTCCAGGAACGCCCTTGGCACCATTGAGCTTGTTGGCTAGGACCTGGTAAAGAACATCGTTCACCAGCGAGGACTTTCCAGACCCCGATACGCCCGTCACGGCGGTCATGACACCAAGCGGGAACTCAACATCAACGTTGCGGAGGTTGTTCTCCTTAGCGCCGACCACCTTGATGATTCGGTCCTTGTTCACCTTGCGACGCTTTTTCGGGGTCTCAATCTTGATGCGTCCAGAAAGGTAGTCACCGGTGACTGATGCCTTGTTGTTCAGGATTGCCTTGTAGCTTCCAGAGTGAACAACTTCGCCACCATGTAAACCAGCACCAGGACCGATATCAACCAGCCAATCGGCGGTCTTGATTGTGTCTTCATCGTGCTCAACGACAATTAAGGTGTTGCCCAGATCACGCAACTGCTCCAGGGTTTGTATTAGGCGCAGGTTGTCGCGTTGGTGAAGGCCGATGCTGGGCTCGTCCAACACGTAGAGGACGCCAGTGAGGCCTGCACCAATCTGGGTAGCCAAGCGAATGCGTTGAGCCTCGCCACCGGAGAGTGTTCCCGCACTTCGCTCCAACGATAGATAATCCAGCCCAACCGCAAGCAAAAAGTCCAGACGGGCTCTGATCTCGCGTAGCACCTGGGCCGCAATTTGAGCTTCTTTGTCAGTGAGTCCCAGCTGGTCGAAGAATTTGTGAGCGTCGGCCAGGCTCATCACCGCGACATCGTGAATTGACTTGGTTCCAACCTTGACGGCCAGCACCTCTGGGCGCAGTCTTGCTCCGTCACACGCTGGGCAAGGAATCTCTCTAAGGAATTCGGCCCACTTACCGCGAGCCCAGTCACTGTCTGACTCCAAATATCGGCGCTCGACATATGGCAAGACACCCTCAAAGCCGGAGGTGTAGCGCATTTCTCTGCCGTACTTGCTCTTCCAGCGAACCTGAACCTCAAAGTTATTGCCGTGCAGGATGGCATCCTGAGTCTCCTCGGAGAGCTCTTCCCAGGGGGTGTCCAGCGAAAAATCGAGGTCCTGTGCCAAGCCGTCAATCAGGCGCGTGAAGTAGTTGTAGAGGCCTTTACCTTGGGTAGACCAGGGCAAAATCACGCCCTGGTTGATCGAGCTTGCAGGGTCTCCGATTACCAACTCCGCATCAACGGCCTGCTTGGTTCCAAGGCCAGAACAGGCGGGGCAGGCGCCAAAGGGGGCGTTGAAGGAGAAGGTTCTTGGTTCGATCTCGGTGAGGGTGAGCTCATGTTCGTTTGGGCAAGAGAGCTTCTCGCTGAAAGTTCGCTTGGTGCCATCATCAACGAAGTCCACCACCACTCGCCCATCGGCAAGCTTGAGAGCTGTTTCCACCGAGTCAGTGAGTCTTGACTCAATCCCATCTTTGATCGCAAGGCGGTCGATAACCACCGAGATATCGTGCTTATAACTCTTTTTGAGCGGTTTTGCCTCGCTCAGGATTACCGTCTCGCCATCGACCACGGCACGGGCGTAACCCTGTGATTGCAGCGAGGAGAAGAGGTCCTGAAATTCACCCTTCTTCTGCTGAATGATCGGTGCTAAAAGCTGAAATCTGGTGCCCTCTTTTAGGGTCAGCAGCTGGTCCACGATGGCCTGCGGAGTTTGCTTGGCTACCGGTTCATCACACTCGTGACAGTGCGGGACTCCGATACGAGCCCAGAGCAATCTGAGGTAATCGTGAATCTCGGTGATAGTTCCAACCGTTGACCTGGGGTTACGGTTGGTGGACTTTTGATCAATTGACACCGCAGGGCTGAGTCCCTCAATGAAGTCAACGTCTGGCCTATCAACCTGGCCCAAAAATTGTCTGGCATAGGCGGACAGCGACTCTACGTAGCGGCGCTGACCCTCGGCGAAGATGGTGTCAAAGGCAAGTGAAGACTTACCCGACCCTGACAGTCCGGTGAAGACAATCAACTTGTCCTTGGGAATCTCGAGGTTGATGTTCTTGAGATTGTGAACTCGAGCTCCCTTGATAGAGAGCTTGTTGCCTTTAGGGGTTTCGATATTCACCACAGAAGTTTACGCATGCCCTGCTGACTCTATTTGCCGCAGTTCTTTCTTTAGCTCGGAAATCTCGTCACGAATCCTGCCAGCCAACTCAAACTTTAGTTCCGCTGCAGCTTCTTTCATCTGGGCATCTAGTTCCAGAATGGTCTGCATCAGCTGGTCTCGACCTTGCGATCCAATGTTCTTGCGACCGCGCATCGGAGTTGACGCGACCTTTCGCGCAGGCTCCTTCTTGAGCTGCTCCATCAGTTGCTCGGTGTCGAGCTCCTCACGCATCAGAGCGTCGGTGATATCCGCAATCTTCTTCCTCAGCGGTTGCGGATCGATACCGTTGGCCTTGTTGTAGGCAACCTGCTTTTCGCGACGACGGTTGGTTTCATCGATAGCTCGAGCCATTGAATCGGTGACCTTGTCGGCGTACATATGAACCTCACCGTTCACATTTCGCGCGGCACGACCGATTGTCTGAATCAAAGAGGTCGTGGATCGCAAGAAGCCCTCTTTATCCGCGTCCAGGATGGCAACCAGCGACACTTCGGGAAGGTCTAGACCCTCGCGGAGCAGGTTGATTCCGACCAGCACATCGAAGATTCCCTGCCTGAGCTCTCGAAGCAGCTCTACTCTTCGCAGGGTGTCAACGTCGGAGTGTAGGTAGCGCACCCTGACACCGAGCTCAGTGAAGTAGTCAGTGACCTCTTCGGCCAGGCGTTTGGTCAACGTGGTCACTAAAACACGCTCGTCCTTTTCCACCCTGATCTTGATCTCTTCAAGCAGATCATCAATTTGACCCTTGGATGGCTTCACGACAATCTTGGGGTCAACCAAACCGGTCGGGCGAATGATCTGCTCAACGACTCCATCTGAGCGCTCGAGCTCGTACTTGGCCGGTGTGGCTGACAGGTAAACGGTCTGGCCAGTGCGCTCTAGGAACTCCTCAAAGCGCAGCGGTCGGTTATCAAGTGCCGAGGGCAATCTGAAGCCGTGTTCGACCAGCGTGCGCTTTCTTGAGGAGTCACCGTTATACATTGCACCAATCTGCGGCACCGTGACGTGTGACTCGTCAATCACGGTCAAGAAGTCTTCCGGGAAGTAGTCGAGTAGACAGGCTGGCGGTTCTCCTTGGTTTCGACCGTCGATGTGTCGTGAATAGTTCTCGATTCCGGAGCAAAATCCCAGCTCTCGAATCATTTCTAGATCGAAAGTGGTGCGCATCTTGATGCGCTGGGCCTCGAGTAACTTTCCTGTCTTCTCAAATTCGTTATAGCGCTGCTCCAGCTCTTCTTCGATGGCCTCTATTGCCTGAGCCATCCGCTCCGCTGGAGCTACGTAGTAGGAAGCCGGGTAGATCGCCACGCTCTCCCGTTCCATCAAAACCTCACCGGTCAGCGGGTGAATCCGATAGATTTTCTCGATTTCATCGCCAAAGAACTCGATGCGTGTGGCTTCCTCATCGTAGACAGCGATGACCTCAACCGTGTCGCCCTTCACCCTGAAGTTACCCCGAACGAATTCGATGTCGTTGCGCTGATACTGAATAGTTACCAGTGCGCGAATCAGTTCATCTCGGTCGATCCTTTGCCCAACCCGGAGTGGTAGCGACTGCGCCAGATATTCCTTTGGGGCACCAAGGCCGTAGATGCAGGACACTGTCGCAACCACTATGACATCTCGTCTTGAGAGCAACGACATGGTTGCCGAGTATCTAAGTCGCTCAACCTCCTCATTGATGGTTGAGTCCTTCTCAATAAAGGTGTCGGTCTGTGGGACGTAGGCCTCGGGTTGGTAGTAGTCGTAGTAGCTGACGAAGTATTCGACAGCATTCTCTGGGAACATCTCCCGCAGTTCGCTGGCAAGCTGCGCAGCCAGCGTCTTGTTGTGTGCAATCACCAGAGTTGGTCGTTGGAGCTTTTCGATCAACCAAGCTGTGGTTGCGCTCTTTCCGGTACCGGTCGCACCAAGCAAAACAACATCTCGCTCACCGTTATTGATGCGCTTTGCCAGCTCTTCAATGGCATGGGGTTGATCACCGGATGGCTGGTAGGGGCTAACTACCTTGAAGGGTTTGGAGTCGTCCCTCACTTTGACTCCCCCATCAATTCTTCATAGAGGGCGTCCACCTTGGAATTGAGCTCATCAAGACTGCAGTTTGAGTCAATGACATAGTCCGCAATCGCCTCGCGCTGTGCATCCGTCGCCTGAGCGGAAATCCGAGCTCTCGCATCGCTCTCGGTCATGCCTCTTGAGCTAGTGAGTCTTTGAACCCGCACTTCCTCAGGGCAAGAGACCGTTACGACTTTCTCAAATCCAAGCTTGTCTCCGACCTCGACTAAAAGCGGAATAGTGTAGACGATGAGTCCATCGAGAGTGGCCATCTTTTGCTTGGCTAGTTGCTGAATTCTGGGATGCAGGATTGACTCTAAAAGCTTCCTGCTCTCCTCAGATGCAAAGGCGCGCTGCGCTAGCAGGGCTCGGTTCAGCTCCGAGTTTGAAACCAGGTCTTCACCAAAAGCAGCCACAACAGCCCTAAGTCCTTCGGTTCCCGGAGCAACCACCTCGCGGGCCAAAATATCCGCGTCAATCTCAGTTGCGCCCAATTCAACCAGGCGCTTGGCCACAGTTGATTTTCCGGATCCGATTCCTCCGGTTAGAGCAATGAGCATGTGCCCAAGGATAAAGCAAAACCCCGAGGGAAACCCTCGGGGTTAGTGCTTTGATGCTTACTAGTTGCCGCCAGCTAGCTTGTCGCGAAGAGCGGCAAGTGACTCGTCGTCTGCCAGGGTGCCCTGGTCTGACGCGGTACCAGCAGATGCTGCTGGCTCCTGAGCTGGAGCTGAGTCTGGCAAAGCCGCCAGCTGAGCCAAGGTTGCCTTGGCCTGAGCCTTGTGGCTCTCCCAGCGAGCGTGTGCTTCGGCGTAGTCTGCCTCCCACTTTGCACGAGCCTCCTCGTAGCCAGCCTTCCACTCGTTGGTAGCTGGGTCGAAGCCCTCTGGGTAACGGTAGTTACCCTGCTCGTCGTAGTCAGCGCTCATGCCGTATAGCACTGGGTTGAAGTCGTCACCCTCAGGGTTAACTTCCTCAAGTGCCTGCTTCAGCGATAGCGAGATGCGGCGACGCTCTAGGTCGATGTCGATGAGCTTGACGAAGACGTCCTGGTTCACCGATACAACCTGGTCAGCGTGCTCAACGTGCTTGGAGGAAAGCTCAGAGATGTGAACTAGGCCCTCGATGCCGTCAGCAACTCGAACGAACGCACCGAATGGAACGATCTTGGTGACCTTGCCTGGGATGTACTGACCAATCGCGTGAGTGCGAGCGAACAGCTGCCATGGGTCTTCCTGAGTTGCCTTGAGCGATAGCGATACACGCTCGCGGTCCTGGTCAACCTCTAGAACCTCAACGGTTACTTCCTGGCCTACCTCGACTACCTCGCTGGCGTGCTCAATGTGCTTCCAGCTCAGCTCGGAGACGTGTACTAGACCGTCTACGCCACCAAGGTCGATGAATGCACCGAAGTTCACGATGGAGGAAACCACACCGGTACGAACCTGACCCTTTACAAGGTCGTTCAGGAAGGTGGTGCGGTTTGCGGTCTGGCTCTGCTCTAGCAGAGCGCGGCGGGAAAGAACTACGTTGTTGCGGTTCTTGTCAAGCTCAAGAATCTTGGCCTCAACCTCGGTACCGAGGTATGGACCTAGATCGCGAACACGACGAAGCTCGATTAGCGAAGCTGGTAGGAAGCCGCGTAGACCGATGTCTACGATCACACCACCCTTAACAACCTCGATAACGGTGCCCTTGACAACGCCATCTGCTTCCTTGATGCGCTCGACATCTCCCCAGGCACGCTCGTACTGAGCACGCTTCTTGGAGAGGATTAGTCGGCCTTCCTTGTCTTCCTTCTGAAGAACAAGTGCCTCGATCGCGTCACCAACCTTCACGATGTCGTTAGGGTTTGCGTCCTGACGAATTGAAAGCTCACGAGATGGGATTACACCTTCGGTCTTGTAACCGACGTCTAGGAGCACCTCGTCGCGATCAATCTTCACGACGGTGCCGGAGATCAGATCTCCGTCGTTGAAAAACTTTAGAGTTTTTTCGACCGCAGCTAGGAAGTCTTCTGCGCTACCGATGTCGTTGACTGCTACCTGCTTTGGGGCGGTCGTTTTGTTTGCCATATTTGTGGGTACTCCACTTTGTTTTACTCGGGTCAAGACAGCCCTGAATCAGAATCTGATTCTTGGTTGTCCAGACAAATCGGACAGGAATTGGTGCCAAAAAGCACCTCGCAAAGCTTAGCGCTATATCTAGTGCCCCGCTAGCTCCCAGTTCATGCCGATTCCAACGTGTACTTCGAGCGGGACCGATAGAGCCGCGACATTTTTCATCTTCTCAAGCGCGATGTTCTTGAGTTGCTCCAGCTCCCCTGGCGCTACTGCGAAAACCAACTCGTCGTGAACCTGCAACAGCATCTGGGATTTCAGACCCTGCGCGGTCATTTCGTTCTGAACGGCGATCATGGCCAATTTCATGATGTCGGCCGCCGTTCCCTGGATTGGAGCGTTTAGCGCCGCACGTCTGGCATTCTCACGAATCTGGAAAATTTTGGAGTTGAGATCACTAAACGGCCTTCGACGACCGTAAACGGTTGTCGTATAACCGAGATTCTTCGCCTTTGAGACAACCTGGTCCAGGTATGTCTTTACGCCTCCGAAGCGCGCAAAGTAATCAGCCATCAGCTGCTTTGCCTCGGCGTTGGTGATCCTTAGCTGACGAGCTAGGCCGTATTCGCTCAGTCCATAAACCAGACCGTAGCTCATGGCCTTGACCTTTGAACGCATCGCCGAGTCAACAGCGGATGGCTCAACGCCGTAAATGCGAGCTCCCACAAAGTTATGGAGGTCCTCACCGGCGTTGAAAGCTTCGATTAGGCCCGAGTCTTCGCTCAGGTGCGCCATGATTCGCATCTCAATCTGGGAGTAGTCGGCGGTGAGCAGTGTCTCAAAGCCCTCACCGGCGATAAAAGCACTGCGAAGTCGCTGGCCCCGCTGAGTCTTGATTGGGATGTTTTGCAGATTTGGATTCTCGCTGGAGAGACGTCCGGTAGCGGTACCAATTTGGCTGTAACTGGTGTGGATTCGACCATCCGACTCAACCGCTTTCACCAGCGTTTCGGTCATCTGACGCAGCTTTGTGGAGTCACGGTGCTCCAGAAGTTTTGCCAGGAACGGGTGCTCTGTCTGTTCGTACAGTGTTTGCAGGGCCTCGGCATTGGTGGAGTAGCCAGTTTTCACCGAGCGCGTCCCCTGCATGCCAAGTTCTTCAAATAGCACAGTTTGCAGCTGCTTCGGGCTCGCGAGGTTTACCTCGTGCCCAATGATTTCGTAGGCAGCCTTGGCGATTTGCTCCACTTCCTCGGTGAGCTCATTGAACTGTTCACTAAGAACCGCTTTGTTTACCGCGATTCCCCGGATCTCCATATCCGAGAGAACACGAGAGGTTGGTAATTCAATGTCTCGATACACCCCGTGCTGGCCTTGAGCCTCAAGTTCAGGTGTCAGGGCGGTGACTAAGACCATGCTGATCCAAGCGTCAATGCTTGGATCAGACTCAGCGAGTAGCTGATTCGGGTCTTGTCTTTCGATGTCAATGCCGCAGTAGGTGCGGATCAAAGAGTCTGGGTCTAGATCTTTGCTGGTTGGGTCAAGTAGATATGCGATCAGTAACGGATCATCGCTTGGTTCGCCGAGGTGAATTCCAAGCGCTGCAAGTTTTCGCTTCACGCCCTTGTAATCCCAGATTGCGAAACCACCCTTTTGCAACATGGAGATTACTGACTCCGCGTCCTTACCGTCCCAAACAAATCGCTCCGTCACAGTTGCAGCCCCTAGGCCAACTAGACCTTCGGCGATTTCAAGCGAAATCGCCAGAGTGGCCGGGTCCAGCGCCGCTAGCTCTCCGCTCGAGACGGTCTTGGAATCGGGAGCGGAGGTGGGAAGCGATGCAACCACTTCACTCAGGCCGGACGACTCCGGTTGTGGCGAGAGAGCATCAACTGTCTTCTCGGGCTCGATCTTTGCGCTGATAACTCGATGTTGAGAACCATTGGCGCCCCGCATTGACAGCACCTTTGTTGTGAGGGTGCGAAAGCTCAGCTTTGCGAACACCTCTTTGACGGCTTGCTCGTCAACCGCTCCAAGCTCAAGGTCATCCAAGCTGAAATCAAACTCGAGATCACGCAGCAGATGGTTTAGGCGACGATTTCGAATCGCCAGCTCCTTGTGCTCACGAAGTGATTCGCCAACCTTGCCTGGAATTTTGTCAGCGTTGTCCAAGATCGCCCCGAGCGAACCAAACTCTTGAATCCACTTCGCAGCAGTCTTGGGGCCGACCCCGGGAATGCCCTTGAGGTTATCGCTGGTCTCCCCCACCAAAGCGGCAAGCTCGGGGTATTGAACGGCATGGACACCGTACTTCTCCAAAACTGCAGCATCATCCATCTTCTGCAGGTTCAGCACGCCCTTGACTGGGTAGAGAATCTTGGTCTTCTCGGTTATCAGCTGGAAGGTGTCTCGGTCGCCAGAGACAATCAGGACCTCATAGCCGTTTGACTCTCCAATGTTTGCCAGGGAGGCAATCAGATCGTCAGCCTCGAACATTTCCCTGGAGACCGAGGTGATGCGCATTGCGGTTAGGGCTTCAACCAAAAGCTCTGTTTGTCCGATGAACTCGACCGGGGTTTCCCCTCGAGTTCCCTTGTATTCGGGAAGTTCCTTGGTTCTAAAGCTCTCTCTTGAGACATCAAACGCTACGCAGAGGTGGGTCGGTTTGTGCTGCTCCAAGATGGTGAGCAGCATTGAAATAAACCCATGGATTGCGTTGGTGTGCTGACCCTGGGAGTTCTTGAAGTTCTCTGGATTGAGCGCATAGAAAGCTCTAAACGCCAGCGAGTGACCATCGATTAGCAGAAGGGTAGGCTTTTGCTCTGGCGTCATGCCCGCTAGCCTACTTCGCCGAAAGGTTGAATCAATGAGCGAAAACGAGATTGTGACAAGCGACAAAGCACTCGAAGTCATGAAGCTTCGCGGGCTCGGCGCGCTTGCGGAAAAGATGGGCATCGAGCTCATTGAACTCTCCGCTGAACGCGCCGTCGCCAAGATGCCGGTGATTGGAAACACCCAACCGCTTGGGCTTTTGCACGGTGGCGCACACGTTGTTTTGGCTGAGAGTCTGGGCTCCTTTGCCGCCAACGTTCACGCCCACCCCTGGGGCTATGCCGTTGGTATTGAGCTCAACGCCTCGCACCACTCTTCTATCAAAGAGGGTTATGTAATCGGCACCTGCACCGCGGTAAAGCTCGGTAAGAGCCTCACCACCCACGAAGTCAAGATGACCGACGAGCAGGGAAATTTGCTTTCAACCGTGAGAATCACGAATTTCATCAGGCCAAAGGCCTAGCTAACTACTTATCGCTGAGCTGATCGATTACGGCTTTAGCAACTTGCGCCATGGTGAGCCTGCGGTCCATCGACGCTTTTTGAATCCATCTGAAGGCATCAGGCTCGCTGAGCTTCATCTTCGTCTGAAGTAGTCCCTTGGCACGATCCATAAGTTTCCTGGTCTCCAGACGATCACTTAGATCCGCGATCTCATTCTCCAGCGAGACAAGTTCTTCGTGACGAGAGAGTGCAATCTGGATAGCTGGGAGAAGGTCGCTGGGCTTGAAAGGCTTTGTAACGTAAGCCATGGCTCCCGCCTCTGCTGCCCTGGAAACCAGCTCGGCATCGCTGAATGCGGTCAAAAGAACAACCGGAATCTTGAGCTCGGCAATTTTCTCCGCAGCGCTGATGCCGTCAAGTCTGGGCATCTTCACGTCCATCACCACAAGGTCAGGTTCATGCTCGGTGGCCAGGGCAATTGCTTCCTCACCGTCAGATGCTTGACCGACAACAACCAGGCCAGCCTCTTCCAAGGACGAGACAACATCCATGCGGATCAGACCTTCGTCCTCCGCGACAACCACCTTTAACCCTTCAAGCATGCAAACAACTTTAGCCCTTGTATTTTCAAATCCACTAGACTTTTGAATCGTTGCCGGGATGGCGGAATGGTAGACGCGACGCACTCAAAATGCGTTGTCCCCTGGGCGTGCGGGTTCGAGTCCCGCTCCCGGCACAAAAAAATGGCGGTGGGTTTTCCCACCGCCATTTATTTTTGACTAGTTTGCGTAGCCGGGTGCAGCCATGTGGACCGCATCGCCAACTCGGTGAACCCTGAGTGAGTTGGTCGATCCTGGGATTCCCGGAGGGCTTCCAGCAACGATTACAACCTCATCGCCAACTCGGCACTTGCCGCTGGCCATCACAATCTCATCTACCTGCTTGATCATGTCATCGGTGTGCTTTACCTTCTCAGCCAAGAAGGTGGTCGCTCCCCAAACTAGAGCCAGTTTGCGACGAACCTCCTCGTTGGGGGTGAATGCAAGCACTGGAACTCTCGAACGAAGGCGAGAGACGCGACGAAGCGTGTCACCAGACTCGGTGAAGACGCAGACGTACTTGGAGCCAAGCAGCTCAGCAATCTCCATGGCGGCGCGAACCACTGCACCGGAGTGGGTGTGAGGCTTGGTTCCGAGCTCTGGGATGCGCTCTAGGCCGTTCTCCTCGGTTGACTCGATGATCTTTGCCATAACCTTCACGGTCTCCACTGGGAAGTCACCAACTGAGGTTTCGCCCGAAAGCATTAGAGCATCCGCACCGTCTAGGACTGCGTTTGCGACGTCCGAGGTCTCAGCACGAGTCGGCCTAGAGGCACTGATCATGCTCTCAAGCATCTGAGTTGCAACGATTACCGGCTTTGCCCAGCGACGGGATAGTTCAACAGCACGCTTCTGAACTAGTGGCACCTGCTCTAGTGGTAGCTCAACACCTAGGTCACCACGGGCAACCATGACACCGTCGAAAGCGTCGATGATCTCCTCTAGGGCGGCAACCGCCTGTGGCTTCTCAATCTTGGCGATGACCGGGACAAAACGCCCCTCTTCAGCCATGATCTCGTGCACGCGGACAATGTCCTTAGCGTTACGAACAAAGCTCAAAGCGATCATGTCAGCACCAAGCTTGAGTGCCCAACGAAGATCGTCCTCGTCTTTCTCACTCAGAGCTGGGACGTTGACCGCAACTCCTGGGAGGTTGATGCCCTTGTTGTTTGAAACCGGGCCCGCGACCTCTACCACGGTGGTCACGGTTCTGGCGTCAACCGCAGTTGCACGCAGACCAATGCGACCATCATCAATCAGTAGCTGGTCTCCAGGACGAACATCGCCAGGAAGACCCTTGTAGGTGGTGGAGCAAATGTTTACATCGCCCGGAACCTCATCAATGGTGATCTTGAAGGTTGCACCCTCTTCGAGGATTACCTTGTCCTCGGCGAAGCGACCCAGGCGAATCTTTGGTCCCTGAAGGTCAACCAGGATGGCGACTGGCTTTTGAACATCCTCTGCTGCCTTACGAATGGTCTTGTAGACACCTTCGTGAACCTCGTGGCTGCCGTGGCTAAGGTTCATGCGGGCGACATCGACACCAGCTTCGATGATGGCCCTTGCCTTGTCATAATCTGCAACAGCAGGGCCGAATGTGGCCACAATTTTGGCGCGTCTCATTTAGTAACTACTACCTTCTTTGGACTAGCTGTAGACCGAGATTGGTCTATCAGTTGGCTTCACTGGGAATGGAAGCTCTGTCTCACCTTCGAGATATTCGTCGATCGCACTGGCTGCAGCTCGACCCTCGGCAATCGCCCAAACAATCAGGCTCTGACCGCGGCCGGCATCTCCGGCGACAAACAAACCATCGGCAACTTCGTACCGATTTCCTCGAGCAACATTACCCCTCGAATCAAGAGGAGTTTGTAACTGCGAGGTTAAGATTTCGGTTTCCGGTCCAGCGAATCCCAAAGCTAAGAAAACTAGGTCGGCCTTGATAACGCGCTCGGTGCCAGGTTTCGGCACGCGCTTACCATCAACAAACTCGGTGTCCGCCACCTTGACTCCGGTTAGCTTGCCATTCTCCCCCACAAACTCAACCGTGGAGTGTAGGTAAAGACGCTCGCCAAACTCTTCGTGGGCACTAGCAACTTCGAACAGGTTCGGTACCGAAGGCCAAGGCTGATCCTCGGGTCTGATTGCGGGAGGCTGCTTACCGATGGCCAACGTGGTAACGCTAAGTGCACCCTGGCGAGTCGCAGTTCCCAAACAGTCCGCTCCGGTGTCGCCGCCGCCGAGAATCACAACGTGCTTACCTTGAGCACTGATCTGACTGGGGAGTCGATCTCCAGCTACCGCCTTGTTGGCCTGGGTTAGATACTCCATGGCAAAGTGAACGCCTTCAAGCTCTCGCCCTGGAACCGTGATGTCGCGAGGCACCATGGCACCGGTTGCAATTAGAACTGCGTCGTAGCGCTTTCTAAGCTCTTCCCAGCTGATGTCGACGCCGACGTTTACACCAGTGCGGAATCTGGTTCCCTCGGCCTCCATCTGGAAGACGCGTCGGTCGATGTGGTGCTTCTCCATCTTGAAATCTGGAATGCCGTAGCGCAGTAGACCACCAATGCGGTCATCGCGTTCGTACACAGCAACAGTGTGGCCTGCTCTGGTGAGCTGCTGCGCAGCAGCCAATCCCGCGGGGCCGGAACCAATAACGGCAATCGTCTTACCGGTCAGGCGCTCCGGAATGTTAGGCATCACGAATCCGGCATCAAAGGCGTCATCAATGATCGAAACTTCGATTTCCTTGATGGTCACCGCAGGCTGATTGATACCAAGAACACAGGCACTTTCACAGGGAGCCGGGCAAAGTCTTCCAGTGAACTCAGGGAAGTTGTTCGTGGCGTGCAGTCGGTCAATCGCCTCGCGGTTACGACCACGGTGGGTCAGGTCATTCCACTCCGGAATCAGGTTGCCCAGTGGGCAACCCTGGTGACAGAACGGAATTCCACAGTCCATGCAGCGGCTAGCCTGGCGTTTTACGACCTCACCGTTTCGCTCGGCGTAGACCTCTTTCCAGTCCTTGATGCGAACCGAAACTGGGCGACGAGCCGCAGTCTCACGCTCGGTGATCTTGATAAATCCCCTTGGATCAGCCACGGGTCACCTCCAAAATCTGGGTCCATACCTCTTCGCCGTCAAGCTCAAATCCTTGAGCTTGAGCGTTCTTCTGAATTTCTACAACTCGGGCGTAGTCGCGAGGAAGCACGCGAACAAAGTTCTTTACCTCTGCCTCAAAGTTTTCAAGGATTTCCCTGGCCTTCGAAGACTCGGTGGCAGTGACATGCTGCTCCAAGATGTTTCTGAGCTCGTCAATCTCGTGAGGCTCTGGTGTACCGAGTGAGATCTCTCCGGTCTGGAGTGCCTCGCGGTTTACCTTTGCTTCTGAAAGTTTGTAGACGTAGGCAATGCCACCGGACATACCGGCACCCAGGTTGATACCGGTTCTACCAAGAATTACCGCACGACCACCGGTCATGTACTCCAAGGCGTGGTCTCCCACTCCTTCGGCTACCGCTGTCGCGCCCGAGTTGCGAACCAAGAAGCGCTCACCGACCACACCGTTTAGGAAGATCTTGCCGCTTGTCGCACCGTAACCAATCACGTTTCCAGCAATCACGTTCTCAGCGGCGATAAAGCCCGCTCCCACTGGAGGCTTGACGGAGATGGTTCCTCCGGAAAGACCCTTGCCGACATAGTCGTTGCAGTCACCTTCGACGCTGATCGAGATTCCCCTTGGCACAAATGCGCCTAGGGACTGACCAGCAGAACCGCGAAGGCGCAGAGTTAGGGTGCCAGGCTCTAGGCCCTGCTCCCCCCAACGCTTGGTCAGCTCGTTGCCGAGCATGGTGCCAATTGCCTGGTGAGTGTTGTTGATATCGCGCTCAATTAGAACGCTCTTTCCCTCACGAAGTGCGGGTTGTGCAGTCTCGATGAGTGGGTAATCGAAGTGATTCTCCAGCTCGTGATCCTGCTCGGTGAAACGTCTGAGGTTCTGGTTGGTGCCAAGATCCTTCGCAGCGAAGATTGGGCTCAGGTCAAGACCATCGGCCTTCCAGTGCTTGATCGCGGCGTTGGTGTCCAGCAGCTCGACGTGGCCGATGGCCTCATCGAGGCTTCTGAACCCTAGCTCAGCCAGGTACTCGCGAACCTCTTGAGCCAAGAACTCAAAGAAGTTCACAACGTGGTCAGCCTGACCTTGGAATCTTGAGCGCAGCTCAGGGTTCTGGGTCGCAACACCAACTGGACAGGTGTCGAGGTGGCAAACGCGCATCAGGATGCAGCCCTCGACTACCAGTGGAGCGGTAGCAAAGCCGTATTCCTCGGCACCCAAAAGGGCCGCAATTACAACGTCGCGACCAGTCTTCATTGAACCATCGACCTGCACGGTGATGCGGTCGCGAAGACCGTTTAGCAGCAGCGTTTGCTGCGCCTCGGCAAGGCCGAGCTCCCAAGGAGTTCCGGCATGCTTCAGAGAGTTCAACGGGCTGGCTCCGGTGCCACCATCGTGACCTGAGATCAGAACGACATCAGCCTTGGCCTTAGCAACACCGGCGGCCACGGTTCCAACGCCGAACTGGGAAACCAGCTTGACGTGGACTCTAGCGGCACGGTTCGCACGCTTGAGGTCATAAATCAGCTGCTTCAGGTCCTCAATCGAATAGATGTCGTGGTGTGGTGGTGGCGAAATTAGACCAACACCGGGGGTTGAGTGACGTAGGTCTGCAATCCACGGGTAAACCTTGTGTGGAGGTAGCTGACCACCCTCGCCCGGCTTAGCACCCTGAGCCATCTTGATCTGAATGTCATCGGCGTGGGTGAGGTACATCGAGGTAACACCGAAGCGACCTGATGCAACCTGCTTCACAGCAGAGCGACGCTCCCGGTCGAGAAGTCGCTCAACTGCCTCGCCACCCTCACCGGTGTTGCTCTTGGCACCAAGACGGTTCATGGCGATAGCGAGGGTCTCATGGGCCTCTGGGGAGATCGCACCCATGCTCATGGCACCGGTCGAAAAGCGCTTGACGATTTCAGAGATCGGCTCAACCTCGTCGATTGAGATGGGAGTGCGCAGATCGGTTCTGAACTTGAAAAGTCCACGCAGTGTCATCAAGCGCTCGGACTGGTCATCAACCGCCTGGGTGTACTGCTTGAAGATGTCATAACGCTTCTGCTTGGTGGAGTGCTGAAGCTTGAAAATTGTCTCTGGGTTGAAAAGGTGAGGTGGGCCCTCGCGACGCCACTTCATCTCGCCACCAACTTCGAGTGGCAAGTGCACCTTGGTAGCACCCTCCATCGGGTAAGCAGCGGTGTGGCGCTGTCTGATCTCGCGGTGCAAGATGTCTAGGCCAACGCCGCCGAGCTTTGTGATGGTGCCACTGAAGTAGCGGTCAACGAACTCCTGAGAAAGGCCGATTGCCTCAAAACACTGTGCACCTGCATAGGAGGCAATGGTCGAGATGCCCATCTTTGACATGATCTTCAGAACACCCTTGCCGAGGGCCTTGATCATGTTCTTGCTGGAACGCTCTGGGGTGATGCCTGTGATCAGACCGCGAACCACCATGTCCTCGGCAGTTTCTAATGCCAGGTATGGGTTTACAGCCGATGCACCGTAACCAATCAAGGTCGCCATGTGATGAACGTCTCTGGCATCACCACACTCAACCAGTAGACCAGCTCTGGTTCTGGTTCCCTGACGAATCAGGTGGTGGTGAACTGCACCCAAGGACAGAAGCGATGGAATCGGAGCCATCTCACGGTTAGAGTCGCGGTCAGAAAGGATCACGAAGGTGACACCAGCATTGATTGCCGCATCCACCTCCTCGGTGATCTCCTGCAAGCGCTCTTCTAGAGACTCTGGACCATCATCCACTCGGTATAGGCAGGAGATGGTCACGGCCTTACCGATGTTGTTGGCCTTGTCGATGTGCTTGATACGGGCAAGCTCATCGTTACTGAGAACTGGGAAGTCCATCACGAGCTGCTTGGCATGCTCTGGGGTTGCATCTAGCAGGTTAAGCACTGGACCGATGCTGGCGGTGAGTGAGGTCACTACCTCTTCGCGAATTGCATCCAGCGGCGGGTTGGTTACCTGAGCAAACTGCTGCACAAAGTAGTCAAATAGCTGTCGTGGTCGGTCTGAGATTGCGGCGATTGGCGTGTCAGTACCCATTGCACCGATCGGCTCCTGACCTGCGCGGGCCATAGGAGCGATGAACTCCTTCAGGTCCTCTTCGGTGTAGCCAAACACGCGCTGGCGACGATTCACCGAGGCGCTGGAGTAACGAATGTGCTCGCGCTCTGGCAGATCACGCAGGTTGATCATGTAGTCCTCGAGCCACTGCTGCCACGGCTCAAGCGATGCCACCTCAGACTTGATCTGCTCATCCTCGATGATTTGACCTGCAACGGTGTCGATCAGAAACATCTTGCCTGGCTGCAGTCTGCCCTTACGGACGATGCGATCTGCCGGGATGTCAGAGACTCCGATCTCGGAGGCCAGGATGACAAAGCCATCCTCGGTTACCAAAAAGCGGCCTGGCCTCAGACCATTGCGGTCCAAAGTTGCACCAACTAGCGAACCATCAGTGAACACCACTGCTGCAGGACCATCCCATGGCTCCATGATCATGGAGTGGTACTCGTAAAAAGCCCTGAGCTTCGGGTCTAGATCTAGCTGTTTCTCCCACGCTCCGGGAATCATCATCATCATGGCGTGAGGGAGCGAGCGACCGGACAATACCAGTAGCTCCAAAACCTCATCCAAGGTGGCGGAGTCTGATGCGCCCGGGGTAACGATCGGCTTTAGCTGATCGATGTTGCCCAAAACATCCGATTCCAGCTGCGACTCACGAGCACGCATCCAGTTCGCATTGCCCTTGACGGTGTTGATCTCACCGTTGTGCGCAATGAATCTGAACGGGTGAGCCAATGGCCAAGAGGGGAAGGTGTTGGTAGAAAAACGAGAGTGAACGAGAGCCAGGGTTGAACTGAATCTCTCATCCGACAAGTCCGGGTAGAAAGGCTCGAGCTGCAAAGTGGTAACCATGCCCTTGTAGACAATGGTGCGCATCGAGAGGCTTGGGTGATAGATGCCAATCTCTCGCTCGGAGCGCTTGCGCAGTCTGAACAGCTTGCGCTCAAGTTCAATGCCCGACTCTGCCTTGGCACCCTTAACAAACACCTGCTCGATGCTAGGCATCGCGGCCCTTGCCATGTCTCCCAAAACTTCAGGGCGGATTGGAACCTGCCGCCAGCCAATGACTTCTAGCCCCTCCTGCTTTGCAATCTCGCCAAAACGAGCCTTGTCAGCTTGAGAGTTTGCAGCCTCCATGAAAACCAGTCCAGCTCCATACGAGCCAAGAGCTGGAAGTTCGTAGTTGGTTACCGCCCTGAAGAAGCCGTCGGGAAGCTGGGTGAGAATTCCAGCACCATCACCGGTGCCTGCGTCTGAACCGACAGCACCACGGTGCTCAAGGTTGCGAAGTGAACGCAGCGCCATGTCCACGATGTCGTGACCGGGAGTGCCGCGCAGTGTTGCCACCATGGCTAGACCACAGGCGTCCTTCTCAGCGCTTGGGTCATAAAGACCCTGCGCCACGGGCGCAACGTTGAAACGCTGGAAGGGGCTTAGGTTAGCCATGCAGTCTCCAATCGAAATAAATCAATCAGGACATCTTTGGCCCGAAAAGTTAGGTTTTGAGCTAGTTCTTTTGTTCCACGTCTTCGGTGGTTTCGGCTTCGGTTATTTGCCTGGCAGGTTCTCTGCCCTCTGCATAAACCGATGGTTCGAGTCCGGGGTGCCGGCGAGATTGAACCAAGAGGATGATGATACCGATGGCAACACCGATCAGCGCTGACCAGATGTTGGTTCTAAGTCCAAGGATAACCTCACTGGGGTCAATTCGGATACTTTCAATCCAAATTCTTCCGAATGAATAAACGATCAAATAAAGCGCAAATACATTGCCCCACTGAAGCTTGAGCTTTGATGCCAGATACAAGATTGCGGCGGCCCCAACGAAATTCCAGATCATCTCGTAGAGGAAAGTTGGGTGGAAAGTGAGTCCATCGGGCAGTCCGTTTGGATAGGCCGGGTTGGTGCTCGGAATCTCAAGACCCCAAGGCAGGGTGGTTGGGATTCCATAAAGCTCCTGGTTGAAATAGTTGCCCAGGCGTCCGATGCCCTGAGCAACCAAAACCCATGGGGCAACAGCGTCAGCCACCGCGGTGAACCGAAGCCCAACCTGACGAGCACCCCACCAGGCTCCGATTGCTCCAATGGTGATTGCACCAAAGATCGCTAGGCCACCTTCCCAAATACGGAAGACGGCAAGTAGGTCTGCACCCTCATAGAAGTAATCGCGTGGGTGGGTAACAACGTGGAAGAAGCGACCACCGATGATTCCCGCAGGCACCGCCCACAGGGCGATGTCTAAAAACACGCCGCGCTCAGCCCCACGCTTGGTCAGAGTGCGATCTGCCATAAAAGTGGCAAGGGCGATACCCGTCAAGATAAACAGCGCGTAAAAGTGGATGCGCACTGGACCTAGGTCGATAAAGCTGATCTCTGGAGATGGAATGCTGAGCAGAAAATTCACGATGCCTATCCTAAGCCGAGAGCCAGTTCACGAGTCTTTGCTGAGAGAGCGTCTAGACCGCCAGTTTGGTAGGCCTTTACAAAGGCCGTGCCGACAATGGCACCATCTGCGTAGCTGTTGACCTCTCGAACCTGATCCGCTGTTGAGATTCCGACTCCTACGCAAGTTGGCGTGTCCGAGCTTTGCTTGACTCGTCCGGTCAGCTCCCTGGCTAACTGGTCAAGCTGACTGCGCTCACCGGTAATTCCCATGGTTGAAACCGAATACACAAAGCCCGATGACAAATCAGAGTTGGCTTTCACTCTCGAGTCTGAGCTGGATGGGGCAACCAAGAAAACTCGGTCTAGCCCCTCGTTTTCTGCAGCCTCGATCCAAGACCCGCCCTCATCGGGAATCAAGTCCGGGGTGATCATCCCCTGAGCTCCGCTGGATTTAAGGTCCTGAGCGAATCGGTCGACGCCGTATCTCAAGACTGGGTTCCAGTAGCTCATAACCAGGATTGGGGTGTCAATCTCTTCACGAACCGCCTTGATCACATCAAAAACCTGGTTTAGCTTGAAACCGTTCTCGATTGCCTTTTCAGTGGCTTGCTGAATAACCAATCCGTCCATCACAGGATCGGAGTATGGAACACCAACTTCGAGAATGTCACAACCATTCTTGGCCATTTCAATCAGGGCTTTGGCTGACTCCTCAACCGTTGGAAACCCTGCTGGGAAATAACCAACTAGAGTTCCTCGGCCAGTTTCCTTGTTATCTCTAAGGATCTGTTCGACTTTGCTCACTTGTCACCCAGCAATCCGAAGTAACGACCGGCAGTCTCCATGTCTTTGTCGCCCCTACCGGAAAGGTTGATCAAAATCGAAGATCCGCTAGGAAGCACCTCGCTTAGATGCCTCACTCCGGCAAGGGCGTGAGCGGTCTCGATGGCTGGAATGATGCCCTCGGTCTGGCTCAAAAGGCGCATCGCTTCCATCGCCTCTTTGTCGGTGATGCCGTAGTAATTAGCACGACCCAAGTCCTTGAGCCAAGAGTGCTCGGGGCCAACACCGGGGTAATCCAACCCGGCAGAAATTGAGTGAGACTCCATGGTCTGACCATCTTCATCCTGGAGCATGTAGCTCTTGGCACCGTGAAGCACCCCCGGTACACCCTTGGAGAGTGTGGCGGCGTGGAAAGGTGTATCGACTCCATCACCGGCTGCCTCAAAGCCCCAAAGTGCTACGTCTTTGTCATCCAAGAACGCATGGAAGATACCAATTGCATTTGACCCGCCACCTACACAGGCTGCTACCGCGTCGGGCAGCTTGCCGAGGATCTCGAGCATTTGCTCGCGCGACTCGTTACCAATCACCGAGTGGAAATCGCGCACCATCGTTGGGAATGGGTGTGGACCGGCAACGGTACCAAGGAGGTAGTGGGTGCTGTCTACGTTTGCCACCCAGTCTCGAAGCGCCTCGTTGATGGCATCCTTCAAGGTTCTCGAACCGGTCGTTACTGGCACAACCTGAGCCCCGAGAAGCTTCATTCGAGCAACGTTCAAGGCTTGACGCTCGGTGTCAACCTCACCCATGTAGACCACGCACTCAAGACCAAAGAATGCAGCCGCAGTGGCGCTGGCCACTCCATGCTGGCCCGCACCTGTCTCGGCGATGATGCGCTTTTTGCCCATGCGCTTTGCTAGCAGAGCTTGACCCATCACGTTGTTTATCTTGTGGCTACCGGTGTGGTTGAGATCTTCGCGCTTCAGAAAAACTCTTAGGTCGCCAAACTGTGAGGCGAAACGCTTAGCCTCGGTGATGATTGAGGGTCGTCCGGTATAAGTGCGGTGCAGCTCTGCAAGTTCAGCCTTGAAGGATGGATCTTGCCTGGCGTGGTTGTAGGTGGCTTCCAGTTCATCCAGCGCAGCAATTAGCGGCTCGGGCACGAAACGGCCTCCGAACTCACCGAAGTAAGGTCCAACCTGCTCTGAAAGCTTCACGTCCATCACAGAATCCTAAATTGAAATAAACGCTGGAATTAGCGTTTCCGGATTTCCAGTTACTAAAGCTTCTCCGACCAGCGCGACATCAGCGCCCGCGTTGCGATAGCGAACGACATCAGCCTCTGACTTCACCGAGGATTCCGCCACCTTGATGGCACCCGCGTGCAGCGCGCTTGCCATCTTTTCAAAAAGACCAATGTCAGTCCTGAAATCGACCAGGTTGCGAGTATTGATGCCCAAGAGTTTCGCTCCAAACTCATTCGCGACCGCAATTTCGTCTAGCGTGTGAGTTTCGGTTAGCACCCCAAGTCCAAGCTCGTGAGCGAACTCGCTCAGTGCCCTGTAGCGATCGGCCGGTAGCCAAGACAGAATCAAAAGCACGAAGTCTGCCCCCGCCGCTCTCGCCTCAAGAATTTGATACTCGGTAGATATGAAGTCTTTTCTCAGCAGCGGGATTGAAACGGACTGGGATGCGACTTCAAGGTCGTTCAATGAGCCCAAGAACCCAGTTTCCTCAGTTAGCACCGAGATGGCGTGAGCTCCAGCATTTTGGTATCTAAGTGCCTGCTCCCCCGCATCAGGAATTTCTGCCAAGCGACCACGGGATGGAGATGCGCGCTTGATCTCCGCGATTAGCTTGATGTGCTCGGCCGGTGCCAGAGCAGCATAGACGTCCGTGGGGTCTGGAAGACTCTCGATTTTTTTCTCGAGATCTGAAGTAGAGATTGACTCTTGTCGGCGTTGAGAAGAGAGCAGCGCTTGGTGAAAGAGCCCGTCAAGCACTAGTGGCTCTTGGAGTGCTTTCCGCCAACGCCATAGCCCATCTTCTTCAAAACAAAGCCAGCTACAGCACCCAAGCCAAGAAGGACTACGGAGGCCCAGACCATGGCGACATTCTCAAGGAAGAAGAACAGGGTTCCAATGCTGAAGGCAACCAAGATGATGGTGACGCTGGTCCAAGCTGCTACTGAATTGCCGTGACCTGGGTCCTCAGAACCGTGAGACATAAATCCTCTTTCCTAACTTGCAAAATCCTAGCAATCAATCCCCCTGCTCGTCCCAGAGGGCACGGTTGTCCTCCGTTACCTGACGCTTCTTGACACTGCGCTGCGCCGGCTTGAAGGCGCTTATCGCCAAAAAAGCAGCCGCAGCTATCCCGGAAGCCGCGGCTATCAGATTGGTTATGGATCGGCTGGTTACAACATCCACGTCCCCGGGGCCTGCTCCCTGAATGCCCGAGATTGATTCATAGATTGCTATTGCGGCCGCGCTGCCTTCAAAGTCTGAGGTAAGTGCCAGCACGGCAAAAATCAGCATCGAGATTGCGGCTAGCGTTCCAATAGCCGCGGCAAATCGCTGATAGCTTGCGATGAACACAAGCAGCACCGAGATTGCGGGCAACAGGTTCAGTAGCTGACTTATCTCGGTTCCAGTAAGTTGCTGCTCCCCAATTGAAAGCCAAGCGGTGTTGGCAAGTATCCAGCTGATTGCAATCAGTAACAGCGACAGCGGCTTAGCCCTAGACATTGCCCATCGCATTCGCAGCTGCCACTGCTCTGAGTACAACTGCTGCCTTTGCCAGGGTTTCGTCATATTCACTCTGCGGCACTGAGTCCAGAACGATTCCAGCTCCCGCTTGAACTCGGGCAATGCCATCGCGCACCAGCGCCGTTCTAATCGCAATCGCTAGGTCGGCATTTCCTGTGAAGTCGAAATATCCCACCACTCCACCGAATAGGCCCCTATCGGCGGGTTCTAGATCATGGATGATTTCAAGTGCCCTGGGCTTCGGCGCTCCGGAGAGAGTCCCGGCCGGGAAGGTTGCACGCAGGGCGGCAACCGGCGATTTGCCCTCGGCTAGTTCACCTTCGACCGTTGAGACGAGGTGCATCACATGCGAGAAGCGGTGAATCTGCATGAACTCGCTGACCAGTAAGGTCTCCGGCTTGCATACCTTCAATAAATCATTTCTGGCCAGGTCAACCAGCATCAAGTGTTCGCTTTGCTCTTTGGCATCCGCCAAGAGCTCCTCACCCAGAGCGTGGTCCCTTGCTGCATCTTGAGACCTTGGGCGAGAACCGGCAATTGGGTGGGTGATTGCTCTGCGACCAGCAACCTTGACTAGTGCCTCCGGAGAAGAACCAACAATTGCGAAGGAGCCACCCTCATCCTCCCAACGCGTGAGATACATGTAAGGGCTTGGGTTGATAGCGCGCATTGCTCGATAGACATCGAGTGCATCAGCCTCAAGCTCTTGATCAAATCGCTGCGAGATAACCACTTGGAACACATCGCCAAGGCGGACGTGATGCTTGGCCTTTTCGATCTGATCCAGAAATTCTTGGTGTGAAGTGCGCTTTGAAAACTTAGGCTCTGGCCAATTCGGTTCAGATACCTGGGCAACGGTCGGCTCTTTTGTCTGGGCAACTAACTTTTCAATCTTTGAAACCGCAGCCTGATATTGGTCCTGAAGGGATTCGTCTGAAACAAAAATCACACTGACAACCAGCAGCTCGGAGGTTTTGTGATCCATCACGATCAGTTCAGAAAACTGGTTGAACCCAAGAAGCGGAACCTGGTAATCAGGATTCTTTGGTTCGGGGAGCTGTTCTAGCAGGTTGACCGCTCGCCAAGAAACGAACCCGACTAGTCCGCTGGTAAGGGGAACATCGCTTGGAGCAGACTGCCATGCGCTTTGTAGTTGCTCCAACGCATCTAGCGGCGATGAGGATAGTTCACCACTTGGTATCGGTTTTGGCCCGCGGAACACGGCTTTTTCGCCCTCGGTGATCAATTGCCCGCGAGACTCAACTCCGATAAATGAGTACCGACCCCAGACACCCTGTTCGGCTGATTCCAGCAAGAAGGTGTTCGGTCTTTCGCCGCAGAGTTTTTGGTAGAGACCAAGTGCTGTTTCACTTGATGCAAACAGGCGCTTGGTAACAGGAATGACGTTGTAGGAGCGCGATAGTTCAAGTACTTCTTCAAAGCTAAGCATCAGGCTCCTCGAAACAGGTTTCGGTGCCATTGTGGCAGGCAGGTCCGACTGGGAATACCTGAGCCAGGATTGCATCGCCATCGCAATCAAGAGAAAGCTCTTGAATCTGTAGGAAATTGCCGCTGGTTTCACCTTTGAGCCAACGAGAGTTTCTCGATCTGGAGAAGAAGACCAATTTGCCCAAGGTTATTGACTCCGAAAGAGTGCTTTGGTTTGTCCAAGCCAACATCAAAACTTTTCCAGTGCTGGCATTTTGCACAATCACAGGAGCCAAGCCCGCGGCGTCGAATCGAACCTGATCCACACTCAGTGATCTCATCGAACCTCGATTCCTGCAGCCTTGAGAGAGGACTTTACCTCAGCAATCGAAATGGATCGCTCGTGGAAAACGCTGGCAGCTAGCAATGCATCGGCACCGGCCAGGGCTGCTTCAACAAAGTGCTCGACCTTGCCAGCGCCACCGGAGGCGATGATTGGGACGTTGGAAATTTCCCTAATCTTCTCAATTAGTTCGAGGTCAAAACCATCGCGCGTCCCATCGGCGTCAATACTGTTGATCAAAAGTTCCCCCGCACCGCGATCTTGCACTTCGCGGACCCATTCCATGGCATCGAGTTGAGTGAGCTCTCTGCCACCATTTGCGGTAACGCCAAAACCCGATTGGGTGTCGGCTCTTTTGAGATCCAGTGAGATCACCAACACCTGAGCTCCATGCTCCGAGGCAATCTCATTCAGTAGTTGAGGTCTTCGAATTCCGGCAGAGCCGACCGAAACTTTATCCGCACCTGATTTCAAAAGGTTGGAGACATCTTCAACTGTCCTAATGCCGCCGCCGACTGTGAGCGGGATGAAGATCTGCTCGGCGCATTTGGTGACCATTTCCAGCATGGTGCCGCGGTTCTCATTGGTTGCCGCTACATCCAGAAAGGTGACCTCATCCGCTCCCTGCAGGTAATAGTTAGATGCCAATTCGACGGGGTCTCCGGAGTCGCGCAGGTTTTCAAACCTGACACCCTTCACCACGCGCCCGTCTGCAACATCCAGGCAAGGAATAACTCGAATCGCTGGCACTTAGATCCTTGCGGCGTGGATTGCGCTCACCAGAATCGCGCGAGCACCTAGCTCATAGAGCTGGTCCATAACCTGGTTGGTCTGTGACGATTTCACCAAAGCGCGAACTGCAACCCAGTCATCGTCGGCCAGAGGCGAAATGGTAGGTGATTCGATGCCTGGAGTTATGGCGGTCGCCTTAGCCACCAAATCCTTAGGGCAGTCATAATCGAAGATCACGTATTCGCGAGCCACGATGACGCCCTGGATTCTGCGGAGTAGCTTTTCGGTTTCACCAGTTTTCCCTGGAGCTGCAATCAGTCGAGCTGTCGAGGCGAGAATCACCGGGCCAAAGATGCTCAGTCCCGCCTTGCGCAGCGTGTTACCGGTTGACACAACGTCAGCAACGGCATCCGCAACTCCAAGTCGAACTGCAGACTCCACTGCACCATCAAGCTTGACGATCTGAGCGGTGACTCCCTCGGCCGCGAGGTAGTTCTCGATCAACGTTGGATAGGCAGTCGCTAGGCGCTTGCCTTGCAAATCCTTGACTGTTTTAAATCCAGCATCCACCGGTGCCGCGAATCGGAAGGTCGATCCTCCGAAGCCTAGATCTGCTACCTCCTCGGCCTTGGACTCCGAGTCGCGCAATAGGTCTAAACCGGTCAGACCAGCATCGAGGGACCCCTCACCAACATAGGTCGCGATGTCTCTGGGTCTTAGGTAGAAGAACTCGATCTGGTTTTGATCGTCAACAATGTGAAGCTCTTGTGAATCGCGACGGGTGGCATAGCCAGCCTCGCGCAGCATAGAAATTGCGGACTCGGAGAGAATCCCCTTGTTTGGAACTGCCACCCTCAACATCAGAGCTTCTCCTCAACCATGCTCATTGGAACCCCGCGCGCAATCAAAATCAGCTGCAGGTGATAAATCAGTTGCGAGACCTCTAGGGCTAGTTGCTCGTCAGATTCGTGCTCTGCGGCCATCCACACCTCGGCCGCCTCTTCAACTACCTTCTTGCCAATCGCATGCACACCCAGCTCAAGTAGTTCTGAGGTTCGTGAGCCGATTGGTCGCTCGGCGGCCTTTGACAAAAGCTCACCGTATAGCTGTTCGAAGGATTTCATGCACCTAAGGTTACCCGCGGACCGCTTGCTCAGCCAAAGTTCTGAGCAAGTCGATTTGGCGGTTGCGATCTACTGCCTTGAAAACCGATGAGCCGGCAACGAAGGTGTCTGCTCCTGCCTTGGCGAGCACCTCAATGTTTTCCTCGGTGACTCCCCCATCGACCTGGATCGCAATTTCCAGCCCCAAGGATCGCGCTAGCGATCTGGCTTCGGTTACTTTGGCGATAGTGGATTCAATGAGTTTTTGGCCACCGAAACCTGGCTCAACAGTCATGATCAAAAGCATGTCCACGGCCGAGACGATCTCATTGAGTTCGGACACCGGGGTGTTCGGTTTGATTGCAACTGCAGCCTTTGAGCCAATCAGCCTGATTTTCTTGGCAAGCTCAACTGGGTTGCTCGATGCCTCTAGGTGAAAAGTGACTGATGCCACCCCGAGCTCGGCATAACCCGGCCCGTGTTTATCCACATCACTGATCATGAGGTGGACATCCAGGTCACGTTTGGTAACGCGCTGCAGGCTCTGAACCATTTGCGGGCCAAAGGTCAAATTTGGAACAAAGTGGTTGTCCATGACATCGACGTGGTAGGCATCGGCATGCATGATGCTCCCTAGCTCAGACTCCAGGTTCACGAAGTCCGCACTGAGAATCGATGGGTGAATGTGCATGTTTAGAGCCTATTGCTTCCTCAAAATCGCCATGAACATAGCATCGGTACCGTGCTGGTGCGTCCAAAGCTGAACTGTCTTTCGAGCTGGGTTGAGTTCCAGCGAAGGTGAAACGCGGGACAGAATCTCGTTGGCATTTGTCAGCTCAAGATTCTTGTGACGATCCAGAACCGACTTGATCTGAGCATTGGTCTCTTGAACCAGAGGCGAACAGGTGGAGTAAAGCAGGTAGCCACCTGGGCGCAGTGCGTCAACCGCTGCATCAAGTAGCTCAGCCTGAGTTTTTACAAGCCCAGGTAGCTGCTCGGGCTTTTTGCGCCATCTAGACTCTGGCTTTCTGCGAACAGAGCCAAGCCCAGAACAGGGAGCATCCAACAACACGGCGTCATAGTGGTTCTTTTTCGCCTCTTGACCGTAGGCAACAATCACTTCTCCGGGTCCGGTCGGGTCGAGGGCCTCTCGCACCAAATCAGCACGTTGTGGGTTTGGCTCAAGGCAATCCAGGGAGCCACCGTGTTCTCTAATACCGGCTTGCAAAACTGCCGACTTACCGCCGGGGCCGGAGCACATGTCCAGCCAATTGCCCGATCGATTACCGATTTCAAGAAGGGTAAGTGCCACGAGTTGGGAGCCCTGGTCCTGAACCCTGACGCCAGGAAAACTCAGTAGCGGCTCGGGATTACCCTTGGCAATGAAGCCGATTGGAGATGCCTCTCCGGCTTCTAGCTCGAGGTCGGTCAAATACTTTTTAGCCTCATCGTTGAGCGCAGCCAGATTCACCAGCGGCGTTTGATTGTTCGCTGTGAGCAAGGCCTCAAGTTCCTCACTCCGGCCATCAAGCTCTAGGGCGGTTTTGAGGGCCGTGACTACCCAGCTTGGATGCGAATGCTTGATAGCCAACAGCTCGTTGCCGGACTTGCCCGCCAATACCTTGGCGAGCAAAGCATCAAAACCTGCACGGTCTGCATTTCGCAGGACAGCGTTGGCTAGCCCAGAGGCGTTCTTCTCAAACTTTTTTACGAGCTCGACGCTTTCGTGAATGGCTGCGTGTGATGGCACTCGCATGCGGAAGAGCTGGTGAAGTCCGAGCTGTAGAACCAGTCGAAGTTTGCTGCTGAGCACCTTGCCTTGGGTGAAGGAATCGATAAATGCGTCGTATTGCGACCTCCAGCGCAGTGTCCCGTAGCTCAGCTCTTGAATTAGCCCTCGGTCAGCATCAGTGAGATCAACCTTGCCAAGCACTTTGGGTAGAAGCAGGTTGATGTAGCTGTCTGATTGCTCGACGCGAACTAAGAGATCGAGTGCTATTTCACGCGGGTTAGTCAAGGGTTACCTCTTTGTTTAGCCCCCTGAACCAATCCCCCGCCGACATTTCCTTTTTTCCAGCCGGCTGAACCGTGATGAGTTCAATTCGCGTGCCACCAGCACACTCCAGCAAAATTCGACCAGACCCCGATGAAATTCGACCTGGCTTTGGAGCGATTCCATCCAACTCGGCCCAGTTTGTGGATCCGAGTGACTTCGCGCGCAGAATTCTAAAAGGCTCGCCTGCCAAATTGAGCCAAGCCACGGGCTCTGGATTCAGGGCCATCACTTTGGCGGCAATTAGATCTGCAGCAAGGTTGAGGTCCAGGCGAGCTAGCTCTCGAGATAGCTTTGGTGCAAGGCTAACCTCACCCTGTTGCTCATAAGCCTTAGGTTTTTCGTCGAGTGACTCGAGAATCAGTTCAATACCCTTTTCAGTAAAGAGCGCTAGGTGTTCTCCGTAGGTCTTTTCCGAGTCGATGTTCATTGAAGAGCTTGCGATGATTGGCCCGGTGTCCAGACCCTCTTCAAGTTCAAATAGCGAGATTCCTGCTCCGTTACCGAGGTGCATCATGGAAAACTGCAGCGGAGCAGCACCTCGCCAAGCAGGTAGCAAGCTGAAATGTAGATTCCACCAAGGCAAAAGATTCAGGGCGGACTTTGGAATCAATGCTCCGAACGCAATCACGATTCCAAGCTCAGCTTGTGCCTGATGAATTTCTTGAATGACTTCAGGAGTAAGTCGATTGCACTTGACGGTTCTTAGGCCAAGATCACTGGCAACCTGCGCCACGGGTGAAGGTGTGATGGTTCTCTTGCGACCCACCGGTGCGTCCTCCCTGGTAATCACCAGAGAGATTTCGTGCACCGAGTTCAGTTTGTGCAGAGCTTGAGCTGCAATTTCAGGAGTTCCGGCAAAGATCAGTTTCATGGCTTCCTAGAGACTAGACCAATCGTCCATAGCTATCCTCAGACCGCGGCGCTTGTTTGCTCCCACCAATCGAGCATTGGCCTTGAGAGCATGTCTTCGGAGCGCGGCGCTGATTTGCTGACCATTTTGGTAACTGAAGCGAATGAGTGAACTTGCCTGCTCCCCCAATTCGGTTCGAATCTCCTGAGCCCCAAGTCCCCTTAGCTCTTCTAAAACCGCCAACAGCACGTCGGTGCTGGCCTGCAGCCAGGCTACGCGCGCGGCCGGAGGAAGATTTAGGGATTGCAGATCCTGCAGTGCAACCTTGGCAAGCTGTCGATGCTGACCCAAAGTAATCGCTTGACCAAGCGCGGTAGGGATGCCAGCAATCACCGCTCTGCCATCATCTGCCATTAGCTCAATAGCTTCCATCCAATCTCTGATGGCTAATTGCTCTGCCTGCAGTGACTGTGATGAGAGCCAGATGTCGCAATCCAAAATCAATACAGCCGAGTAACCATTTGGGGCAACTGGACTAGCACCGGGGGTTGAAACGATTATGTGTCGATTGGCCAGAATTTTTGATGGTTGCTTCTCGGCAGTTGACTCCGAAATCAAAACTTGAGGGAACGCTTTACCCAATTCGCTTACGGTTCTGCTGCTTCCGGCTCTACCGGACTTGGCCTTGGATGCTCCGCACGTTTGACAGGAGGAAAGACCGATTCGACATAGCTTGCAGGCATAGGTTCCCGAGGTCGGCTCCCAGATTGGACCGCCGCAGTTTTTGCATCGAAGCTTGTCGCCACAACCGGCACAAAATGCGGCCGGAGAACTGCCCTTGCGAGGCAGCAACACCAATATCGGGCCTGCCTCAACCCTCTCTCTGATCAGCTCGAAACTGGTTCGGTCCATACGAAGACTTGGCTCACTGAATGCTATGCGAGCGGGCGGAGAAAGCAGAGTGTGGTCGGTCAGGTAACCGATTTCCACCAGGCGTTGAACTTCAACCGATCGATAGTTGGAAGCCAGAACTAAGGATCGCTCGCTCGAGCGCATCAGTGCCAGCTCTCTCGCATGGGTAAAAGGTGAGCCCTGTTCCTTCAGAGAGTCATCCAGGTCATCGAATAGCGCGACCAGCCCCAGGTTGTGAACCGGCGCATAAATTGCACTGCGAGTTCCGATGGCGATCGTTGCGATCGGTAAAAGAGCACGGTGAAACAGCTGGAACCGCTCAGACTTTTTTTGACCGGGTCCGAACTCAACAACTTTCTCTGCCAACCCAGCTAGGACGAAAAGCCTTTTGAGAACTCTGAGTTGAGATTGTTCCGGAACGATCAAAATGCTGCTTTTGCCAGCGAGGAGTCCCTCAACAGCTTGGAAGGCAAATAGCAGCGCCCAATCTGGGAAGCGCTCCGTTTCAAACATCAAATTTCTTGCCGTTGATAGCACGGCGGAGCGTTGCCCCAAGGGCCTATCGAGCTTGGGTTGTGAGAAGGGGTTTGAGGTCAGCTCAGTCTCTTGAGTGCCCTGGACTGAAATTCTCGGCATGTGATCTGGTACCGCTAGCGCAAGAATTTCTCCAATTGCGACGGATTGGCGGTCCGCTATTTGACGAGCGAATGAATAAATCTCGGGCGTCAAGACTTCAGCCTCAGAGACTATTTCTAAAAGCTCACTGGTCGCGTATTGGCTCTGCGCAGCCAGTTCCGTGACGAAGCCGGTATGAGCTTTTTTGCTGCGTCCAATCTCAAATTTGACGCGTTGGCCAACCTTGATTGCGGAGCGCAGGTGGTCAGGTACCAAGAAATCAAACTCTCGGTCCAGTTGAATCAGATTTGACTCAGCGACCACCCGCGCAACCGCATTCACTACTTCCCTGCGGCCTCTCTGAGTGAGTCAGCACGGTCGGTGCGCTCCCAGGTGAATTCAGGAAGTTCGCGTCCGAAGTGTCCGTAGGCCGCAGTTTTTGCGTAGATCGGTCTTCTCAGGTCGAGTTCACGAATGATCGCGGCTGGCCTGAGGTCGAAAACCTTGGCAATCGCATTTTCAATCGCTTGAGTATCCACCTTCTCAGTGCCGAAAGTTTCCACAAAAACAGCAACTGGCTTGGCGACGCCGATCGCATAGGCCACTTGGATCTCTGCCCTATCCGCCAATCCGGCAGCGACCACGTTCTTCGCAACCCAGCGCATCGCGTAGGCGGCTGAACGGTCAACCTTGGATGGGTCTTTACCGCTGAATGCACCGCCGCCGTGACGAGCCATTCCGCCGTAGGTATCAACGATGATCTTTCGACCAGTTAGACCCGCATCGCCCTGTGGGCCACCGATAACAAACCGCCCCGAGGGGTTGATGAAGTACTTGGTGTTTTCAAAATCGAGTCTTGAATCAGCCAGAACGGGTTGAATCACGCGAGAGAGGATTAGTTGGGCTAACTCATCCTGAGTGGCATCTTCGTGGTGTTGAGTGGAGAGCACGACAGTATCAATTGAGACCGGCCTATCCCCCTCGTAGTTCACCGAAACCTGGGCCTTGCCGTCGGGTCGAATCAGGCCATTACCAAGTTCACGGCGCAAGTTGCTTAGTGATTCGGTGATTCGATGTGAGAGCAGGATCGGGGTTGGCATCAAAACATCGGTCTCATTGGTGGCGTAACCGAACATCATGCCCTGGTCGCCCGCTCCAAGCTGAGAGTCGATGTCCTGTGCGCCACCTCGAGCCTCTAGTGCCGCATCAACACCGGCCGCAATGTCTGGTGACTGAGCTCCAATGGAGATGGAGACACCACAGCTCTTGCCATCAAAGCCAATCTCGGCATTGTTGTAGCCGATGGCTGTGATTCGGTCACGAACCAACTGCGGAATGTCTACGTAAGAGGAGGTGGTAACTTCGCCGGCAACGTGAACCAGGCCGGTGGTTACGAGGGTCTCGACAGCGACGCGGGCGGATGGGTCCTGCTCCAGCATGGCATCGAGGATGGTGTCAGAGATCTGATCACAGATTTTGTCCGGGTGACCTTCGGTCACGGACTCAGAGGTAAATGTGCGTAGCTTCATAGTGCCAAAGTCTATCTAGGCACTATGACAGCGAGGGAATGACCCTCTCTAAAATCCATCTACTCAGTTCGGACTTAGATCCCGCTGCAGACTCGTGACCGGTCCTGGAGATGAACTCGATTTGGTTGCTGTCAGATCCAAGTGCGCTCACTGAGTTCCCGACAATAAAGTCGACACCCTTATCCCAAAGCTTTGCGGTTGCAATCTCAACTAGTCGATCACCATCCGAGTCGGAAAGTGCAAAGGCAACTGAAATTGCTTTGTGATTTGCAACGTAAGAGGCGATTAGGTCTTTGGTTGGAATCAAATCCAAACTAAGCGATGCGCCGCGCTTGAGCTTTTCACCTGAGGGGTTCTTCACTCTGAAGTCTGAGACCGCAGCCGCCATCACGATCAAATCGCAGTCTCTGTCCATCGCAAGTTCTAGCTCATCTACGGTGCCGACGCGAATCACCTCAACCCCAGCTGGGGTTGAGGTCTCGATGTTGGCGGCAACCAGAGTCACCTGCGCTCCTAGGTCTCGCGCGGCCTTGGCAAGTTCTATACCCATGCGGCCGGTGGACGAGTTGCCAATAAATCTCACCGAGTCGATTGGTTCCCGGGTGCCTCCGGCTGTCACTAGAACATGCTTGCCCTGGAGCGGAAGCCCAGACAAAGCGAAGGCGGCAATCTCCTCGGGTTCTGGCATTCTGCCGGGACCTGAGTCTTTGCCGGTTAGTCGGCCCACTGCTGGCTCCAGAACTCTGATGCCCCGCTCTTGGAGGGTTGCGATGTTCGCCTGAGTAGCTGGGTTTTGCCACATCTCGGTGTGCATTGCAGGAGCAACTACCACCGGAGCGGTTGAAGCCAGGATCGCATTGAGTAGTAGGTCATCTGCGATGCCCGAGGCAAGCCTTGCCAAGAAGCTAGCGGTGGCCGGGGCAACGATGATTAAGTCAGCTTGCTGGCCCAGTTCAACGTGTCGCACATCGGCAACGTCGTGATACATGTCAAGGTCAATGTTTTTGCCAGACAGCGCTTCAAGCGTGGTTTCACCAATAAATTTGAGCGCGTTTTGAGTCGGCAAAACGGTCACGTCGTGACCGGCTTCTTTTAGCAGGCGAACAAGGTTCGCCGCCTTATAGGCCGCGATTCCACCTGTGATACCAAGCAGAATGCGCAACTAGAACCTACTTGTGGTCGATCTTGTTCAGCTTGCCCTGGTGAATCTCGTGCATGGCAATGCTCAATGGCTTGTCGTCGATGCTGGAGTCAACCAGTGGGCCAACATAGTTGAACAGGCTTCCCTCGTGAAGGGCTGCGTAGTACTCGTTGATCTGACGGGCGCGCTTTGAGGCAAAGATAACTAGCTCGTAGTTTGAGCCAGCCTTTGCTAGTAGCTCATCGATTGGTGGGTTTACGATTCCCTCAAGCTTCTCGCTCATGATCCTCTTTCGTACTTGCGCACCAATTCAACTACCTGGGCGACACAGCTGTCTAGGTCTTGATTGGTTAGATTGAAATCAAACTCTCCCGCACTTGCTAATTCCGTGCGAGCTGTTGACAGTCTAGTTTGAATTTGCTCTTCTGTCTCGGTTCCTCGATTTCTCAATCGAGACTCCAGCTCTTCCCAACTTGGCGGAGAAATGAAAATTGTCAGCGCCTGAGGGATTCTGGCCTTGACCTGCCTGGCACCTTGAAGGTCGATCTCCAGAAGCAGGTGCTTATCCTCGGCTTCGGCCCTAGTTAGCTCATTCAATAGGGTTCCGTAGTAGTTGGAACCGTGAACGATTGCATATTCCAGCAACTGATTTTCTGCTATCAAGCTTTCAAACTCTGCTTTTGAAATGAAGTGGTAGTGAACACCATCGACTTCACCGGGCCTTGGGTCGCGCGTAGTTGCAGAGACGGAAAGTAAAAAATCAGACTCGCTCGCCAGGATGCGCTGAACGATAGTCCCCTTACCGACTCCTGCGGGTCCTGCCAGAACTACTAGCGCCAAATCTCGTCCTTTGCGATCTTGATCTGATCTTTGAGCTTATCTGGGCCAAGTGAGGTCAAGCCCCTAGACATTGAGGCAATCACGTTGTGGGCACTGGCTCCAAAGATTTTTTGAATCTCTGCCAGTTTGGCTCCCTGCGCACCGAAACCTGGAGCCAAGATCGCCACCTTGCAGTCTTGCTCCACGACTTCGGACAGACCAAATTCGCTCAAGTCCTGGGTCGCTCCGATAACCAGGCCAAGGTTCTCAGCTGCTACTTTCCGTGCGGCATCCAAAACTAACTTGGAAACCGTTTTGTTGCCCTGCCTGGCGGTTTGTAACTGTTTGGCTTCGGGGTTCGATGTCGCACACAGCACAAAGAGACCACCGTTGACATCACTTGCATACTCCAGCATCCCCTCAAGGGAGTCTGGTCCTAGATAACCCGACACGGTTAGTGCATCAGATCGCAGTGGCGAGTCATCTCCAAACCAAGCCTCGGCATAGCCCTGCATGGTAGAACCAATGTCGCCACGCTTAGCATCTGAGATCACGAACAGGTTGGCAGCTCTCGCCTCCGCAAGGATTTGCTCTAGGGCCAGCATGCCTTGAGAGCCAAATCTCTCGAAGAATGCAACCTGAGGCTTGATAAAGCCCAGATTTCCGGCAGCGGCATCAAGGCATCTAAGACCAAAGTCCAGCACTCCCTGGGCTGAGTTTGGTAGACCCCACTCGCGCAATTCGTTCTCGGACGGGTCAATTCCCAAGCAAAGTGCTGAGCTCTCCTCGATTGTCTTGTGAACGCGGGAGAGAAAACTAGTCATTCAAAAGCTGCTTTCTTCTTAGTGCGTGCTCTTGAAGTGGCTTGACCTTGAATTCACCCTCTCGAATCATTTCGAATGATCCGATGGCTGCACTCAGCTGAGCAGCGGTTGTGAAGATCGGCTTGTCTGCTGCGGTAGTTGCCGCTCTGATCTCGTAGCCATCGACGCGAGCATCGGCTCCGGAAGGAGTGTTCACAACAACATCAACCTCTCCTGCGGTAATCATTTCGACGATGGATCGCTCCCCCGTCGCAGCCTGAGAATGCTTGGCAACTCGTTCGGCAGCGATACCGTGCCTGGAGAGCATTTTGGCGGTTCCGTCAGTAGCCAAAATGCGATAGCCAAGTTGGCTGAGTCTTCTCACTGGAAGCAGTAGTTGTGGCTTGTCGCGGTCGGCGACCGAGACGAATACGGTTCCTGACTTTGGAAGCTTTGAACCTGCCCCTGCCTGAGACTTAGCAAACGCGGTTGGGAAGTCGTCGTCAATTCCCATGACTTCACCGGTGGAGCGCATCTCTGGTCCAAGTAGTGAATCCACGAAACGACCGTCTCTGGTTGCAAAGCGCTTGAATGGCAACACGGCTTCCTTCACAGAAATCGGAGTGCCGGTTGGTAGGTGCTTGCCATCCTGAGCAGGTAGCGCTCCCTGAGCAATCAACTGCCTTATTGAGGAGCCTGCCATAACAAGCGCGGCAGCCTTAGCGAGTGTGATACCAAGCGCCTTTGAAACAAAGGGCACGGTTCTAGATGCACGAGGGTTGGCCTCCAGGACGTAGAGCACGTCGGATGCCAGGGCAAACTGGACATTGATCAGCCCCTTTACTCCCAGACCCTTTGCAATCTTTTCGGTTGCCTGCGCCACTCGCTCTATTTGAGCTTCACTCAAGGTGATAGGCGGCAGAGTGCAGCTTGAGTCACCGGAGTGAATACCTGCCTCCTCGATGTGCTCCATGACGCCACCGACATAGAGCTCGGTGCCGTCATACAGGGCATCGATGTCAATCTCAATTGCATCGTCTAGGAATCTGTCAACAAGCAGTGGGTGCTCACTGTCCACAAGCGCGTGTCCAGCGATTCGTCCGAAGTAGCCCCCGAGGGACTTTTCGTCATAAACAATCTCCATACCGCGACCACCCAACACAAAGGATGGGCGGACCAAAACCGGATAGCCGATGCGGTTTGCAACCGCCACCGCCTCCTCGAGGTTGGTGGCGATGCCGTTTGCCGGAGCGGTTAGACCAGCAGCATCCAGAATCTGCTGGAACTGACCACGCTCCTCGGCCTTGTCAATCGATTCTGGAGTGGTGCCCAGAATTGGCACACCGGCCGCCTCAAGACCTTTGGCAAGACCCAATGCGGTTTGGCCTCCAAGCTGAACCATAACTCCAAGAAGCTCACCGGATTGGCTCTCGGCATGGATGACCTCTAACACGTCTTCAAGCGTCAAAGGCTCGAAATATAGGCGATCAGAGGTGTCATAGTCGGTAGAGACGGTCTCAGGGTTGCAGTTCACCATGATCGTTTCGTAGCCGGCATCGCGCAGTGCGAAGGCGGCGTGGACACAGGAGTAGTCAAACTCGACACCTTGACCGATTCGGTTTGGGCCCGAGCCCAGAATCACTACCTTCTTGCGATTCGATGGCCTTACCTCTGTGAACTGCTCGTATGAGCTGTAGTGGTAGGGGGTCAGGGCAGGGAACTCCCCTGCACAGGTGTCGACCGTCTTGAATACCGGACGCAGATTGAGTTCATAGCGCAGGGCTCGAACCTCGGCCTCAGTCATGCCTCGCAGCTGAGC
>JACCDG011386845.1_pt1 | contig 41478 bp, 43 predicted proteins | sample 7442471 | NCBI WGS metagenome assembly JACCDG01 (sample SAMN15323444, study PRJNA562643) | freshwater metagenome | isolation source: river surface water | place: USA:Blue River Watershed | collected 2017-08-17
ATACCAAAAACTATCCGAACAATTTATAGAGAAATTTCAAGATAAGGTTTGGTGGGGACATATTTGTAATAATCCAAAAGCAAAGATCAGTAAGAGGTTTTTGTGTAATTTATATAAATGCGGGAAAGAGTTTGAGTATGATTTACTTAAAAACAAGAAGGGTTTAAAAAGATTTTCTAAAAAATTAGAAAGAGAAACCAATGTTTTGTTATTTGAATTATTTTAATTTTTAAAGACGATGAATTTGCCAGAATCCCATGATGGATTAGATTGGATTTATATTTTCAGATATCAAGTTAAGGTTGATTGGGATTGGATTAGTCAATACCAAAAACTTTCTGAACAGTTTATTGAAAAATTTCAAGATAAGGTTCAGTGGAATAGGATTAGTATAAACCAAAAACTCTCCGAACAATTTATTGAGAAATTTCAAGATAATATTTATTGGGCAAATATTAGTATAAACCAAAAACTCTCCGAACAATTTATAGAAAAATTTCAAGATAAGGTTTATTGGGTATATATTAGTCAATTCCAAAAACTCTCTGAACAATTTATTGAAAAATTTCAAGATAATGTTGATTGGCATAGTATTAGTGAATACCAAAAACTATCTGAAAAATTTATAGAGAAATTTCAAAACAGAGTTAATTGGTACTCTATTAGTGAATATCATAAATTATCAGAATCGTTTATAGAGAAATTTCATGATAAGATTAATTGGGGATGTATTAGTCAAAATCCAAAACTATCTGAAAAATTTATTGAGAAATATCAATATAAGGTTAGGTGGTATCAAATAAGTAGATACCAAAAACTATCTGAACAGTTTATAGAGAAATTTCATGATAAGGTTTGGTGGTATTGGATTAGTAAAAATCCAAAAATAAAAATCAGTAAAAGATTTTTGTGCAATTTATATAAATCAGGAAGAGAGTATGAGTATGATTTTCTAAAAAACAAGAAAGGTTTAAAAATGTATTCTAAAAAATTAGAAAGAGAAACCGGTGTTTTGTTATTTGAATTATTAATTTGAGAAAATATAATTCATTTTTATTGATAAACATTTACAATTTATAGAAACCAAAAATCCTGATTCTTCTTTTTTGCAATTTACAATGAGACTTTCAAAATGTATATTGGATTTTTGTGAAATATGATTTAAAAGTAATTCTGAAAGTTTTTCTTCTTGAATGTTAAGAGAAAAGAATTCAAAAACGAGTTTAACTATGTATTTTTCTAGGGATTGCATTAAGATAATGCTTTAATTTTTTCAATAATTTTTTCACTAACAATCCTCAGATTCTCTCGTGTGGCATCATAATAATATAGTTCAATATTATTTTTTGTCAATATCCTTTCAATAGAATTGGAAATTTCTTGTGCTCCGGTTTCATCTTGAAATCTTCCGTTTGGATTATAATCATGTTTTCTTTCTAGCCAAATATTAAAATTATTCAACTTATTATGTTCCTCCAAAACCAGCTCTTTAAAATGAATACTATTGCTGCTATCATAATGGATAGAATGTAATAATGGTGCATCCGTAACTATTACATCTACTTTCCCTAAAATTCTTTTAATACGGTGTAATTGTTTTCCAAAAACATAAATTTGATTATCTAATTTGGTTGGACTTTCCTCATAAAATATATCTTTAGCATATTCTGATGATAATTCACAATTAATTCCTGTAACTTTTAACTCATACATTAAACCATGAGCAAAAGATGATTTGCCTGCTCCAGGACCGCCAAAAATTGAAACGATAAGAGTTGAATTAGTTGACATCATTAGTCTGATTTAAGGATTTAAACATACTGTTTGACATAGATTGAAAAATTGATTTAATCATTTCAAAGATGTGATTGATTAATTTTTTAATAGGGTCGTTAATAAGTGTCCAAACACAAGAAACTGGCCAATGTAGCATCCAGGTTGTAATAAGCAGTTTATTTTCACTTGCATCTGGTGGTACAATTTTATAAATCGGCTTAGGTTCTTGTAAGGAATTAACTCTTCTTATTTCTACTTTATCAATTCTATAAGAAAATTTTTCGTATAATTTTTCCCATATATAAGTAGATTTATCAGAATGTTCTTTTTTGTTTGATTTATACTTCTCAAAATCATTACTGTATTCTTTTTTAGCTTTATTGACCATGTTTATAATATTCCTTAAAAAGAAATACCACTTGCATATAGCCCACACAATCCCAGCAGCAATATAAAGTCCAACCCATTTTAAAATTACTTCCGGAGAGCCAAGCATTTTAAAATCAAAATTTGCAAATTTCCAGAAACAATAGACCAAAATTAAGGTGAACAAAAAATTTGCCCAACCTAGATTTTCTTTTTCATGGTTAAAAATAATAGCTATAATTCCAATTACTATTAGGATGTAAAACACCAATGCGGATAATAAAAATTCAATCATAATTTTAGTTTTTAATTGTTATATATTCTGAAGGTACATTATCTGTTAAATAAACATCATTATTGGATTTATAAAACACCAAACCATCCTCATGCATTTTTGCAGAGTCAATCTGCAAAATTACAGACTGTCCATGTCTTGAGCCTACACGCCTTGCAGTTTCCTCATTATCTGACAAATGAACGTGCTGCCTGTTTTGTTTGTTCAATCCCTGTTTCATTATATTATTGATAAACCTAAAGGCTGTACCATGATACAAAAAGCCGGTTGGAACATATATTTGGAGTTCTACATCAACCTCAATACTGTGTCCTTGTCTTGCTCTTATTCTGCTTTTAAAGGTATCAAATTCAAAACGTTTTTTATCGTTGGTTTCCACGATTTCATTTAGTTCTTCTTGATTTACTTTGAGAATTTTTTTAATATCACTTACATTAGCCCAACCGTTTTTATCTAAAACAATTCCTACTGATTCAGGGTCGTGCCTTAAAATCTTAGATAAAAACTTACTTTGTTTTTGAAGTTCTTTTTTCATAATTATTTAAGCATTTCTAATGCCTCTTTACATCCTGGTATATCATGAACAAACATAATGGCTTGAAAGAAAACATAACAAGTTAAGGCATATGCAATAGTATAAAATATAAATTCCTTCTTTGTCATTGGGAGTTTATTAATAAATTCTTTCTCTTCTTGTAATTTGATAATTTCTTTATCCACATCTTCTTCTAATATTTTTAAGTCATTCAACCTTTGGGTTTTATATTGATATTCAATTTCATCATCTGACATTTCTTGTTTAATTTCCTGTTTTTCTTGTTGTATGATTGTTTTAAATTTTTTAGAAGTATCTAAATTAAGTTCAAATATTTGTTTTTTAAATTTAAAATTTCGAACCTCAAATATTAATTCAAATGCAGCAAGAAATAATAACAGAAGAAAAAACCAAACCTTAAAAAATATTACCATTGTAATCATAGCAAGAATTCCAAAAGAAAGAAAAACAATCCCCCATACATTTCCTATTGAAAACGCTAATGACTTCAATATTCTCCCTCCATCTAATGGATTTACGGGTAATAAATTTACTAGATTAATTAAACAGCACCATGCACAACCGGCAGCAAAAACCGGATTATCTGTAATATAATAGACTAATAAGTAAATCAAACTGATAGCAAATCCAAACCATGGACCCATAATAGCAATAAAAGCCTCTTCTCTTCTGGTTTTGAATTCTTCTTCTGCAACAGCAGCACCACCTACAAAAGGTATTAAATAAATTCCTTTAGTTTTTATACCACTACGTTTCATTGCCCAAATATGACCAAGTTCATGGATAAAAATCATGAGCAAAAGCATTGCTGCAAACTCCCAAGTAAACATATAAGAATATGCTGCAAAGGAAGCACCGGCTAAAGCTAATTTTATAAACTTAGTAGATTTCAATCCTACTTTTAATAAAGTTGCAAAAAATAAAAACAAATTGTTCTTTTTTTTAACAGGTGCTTCGATAGTTGAAATTTCCATTTTCGAATTTTTAATTTTACAAATTTAGAAATTTTTTTCTAATTCAAACAATTTTAAACGAAAATACAGATAAAAGGTTAATTTCACTTGCGTTTCTTTAAAATAATATTCACTAAATCATCGAATATACTTATATCTACCTTCTTTTCAATAAATTCACCATCTAATACTTGAGAAGTAATTTTTTCTTTATCATTTAATAATTCTTCAATATCTTCATCAATTGTATTTTGTACAATTAATCTAATAATTTGAACTTTACTAGAAACTTGATTAGCTCTATGAATTCTATCTTCGCACTGAATTCGTTGCGAAGGAGACCAGGGTTGATCTATGAACAGTGCAGTACTTGCCGAAGTTAATGTTAAACCAACTCCAGCTGCACCAAGTGTTCCGGAAAAAACTTTAATGTTATTATTGTTCATAAATAACTCTCTAGATTCTTCCTTTTGTTCTGGAGTGTGTTTTCCAGTATACCAAACAGCATTTTCTTTAAAATTTTCATAAATAAAACGAGTAGTTTCTATATATTGAGAAAAAACAACTATTTTTTCATCTCCATCTATAATACTTTGAATAAACTCAAGAGCTCTTTCGGCACAAACTTTAGATGTAAATGCTTTTAATTTTTGAACTCTGGCTAAGTGAGTCATTTTATCATCAGCCGGTGATGATTCATCAATTATATTTCGTTCAAGTTTTTTATAATCTCTTAATTCAACATCTGTTAAATAAATTGGAATTATTGTATAAGTTTTTGGTGGTAAGTGCTCTAAAACACCGGCATCTGATTTTCTTCGTCTTAAATATAAATAAGATAATCTTTGATATAATTGTTCCAAATTTGAACTACCATCATATTTCCAATGACCATAATCATCTTCGTGACCATTGCAATATTTCACTCCGAAAGAGTGAGAATTAACCCATTCAAAAGGGTCTAAAAAATTTAATATTGGAAAAAATTCAAACGGTCTATTTACAATAGCAGTACCAGATAACATAATTTTTTTTGGAGTTTTTTTAAACCCGGCATTAATTAATTTTGTTCTCTGAGCCTTTGGATTTTTAACTAAATGACATTCGTCTAATACTATTAAATCGTATAAAGATGTTTTTAATTCAATTCCTTTTTTATCTGAGAAAGAACATAAATCCGTATTTTTTGATTTAATTGATTTTTCTTTAAAACATTTTGGACAGGATTTATATTTTTTAATATGACTGGTTTCTTCAAAATCACAAAATGGATTTTCGCATTTATGATGCACATCAAATTTTAAATATGTTTCTAACGCATTATAACTAATAATGTGAATATTACTTGTATCTGGTTCACCAAATTGAACTTCATCTTTTTTCTTGGTTTTATATTTAAACACATATGGGATTTCATGAGAAAATTTAATAATTTCTTTAGCCCATGGAATTACCATTGATGCCGGACAAACAATTATTGTTTTTAATTTATATTTTAATGCATAGCATATTGGAACAAGTGTTTTTCCAACACCTGGTTCATCTCCTAATAATCCATTACCATTGCATAATTCAAAAAATTTTACTCCTTTTTTTTGATATGGGTATGGTTGAATCTTCATAAATGAAAAATCTTCTTGTGAAATATCAAAGTCATTTTTTTTAAATTTTTCGACCTCTTCTAATTGTTGTTTTCTATTTTTAGCATATTCTTCAATTTTATAAATATCCTTTTCATGTAAATTATCATAATGATATGTATGATGTTTTTCCTGACAATACCACATTATTTTGATTAATCCATGAATATTACATATATGGAACCAATCTTTTTTTACTTGACCAGTATCACTAATTACGGTTTCAAAAGTTGTTTTAATTTGGTCATTTGGTAAAGATTTAACATATTTTATCATTTCTTCATCATATCCAAAGCGAACTTGGAAATTGGTTCGTATTCTTCTTATTTTAACAATTGGCATTATAATTATAATTTATATTTTATAGTTACAAATATAATAAATTAGAAAGTAAAAAAACAGACTATTTATATAATAATATTTAGTTAAAAACCAATGGCTGAGAAAAATAGATATTCTGTTAAAGAGGTAAAAAACCTTGTGTCAGAAGAATTAAATAAGCAGATAAGAATAAAAAATCTGCAAGAACAAAGACAAGAAGTTGAAAATCAACTTAGTAATTTACTTAGAGAATATACACAAACAGCTTCGGCTCCGACTTCAACACCGGCTCCAAGTACTTCATTAAGTAATACCTCTGTTACTCCAGGAGGAAATTTCCAGCAGGGAGAGAAAGAGGAAAAACAAGAAAGTATTTTTGATACCAGACCCAATGAAACTATAATATTAAATTTTCAAGATGTAACTATTAAAGTTCAGAGACAACTAGATGATTTATTTAAAGTTGTTGATGCAAGTGAGAGTCAAAAGTTAAAAGATGGAGATTATATTAAAATCAAAGGCAATGATATCTTACAACAAGGAAGAGAATTTAAGTTTGTTATTTTTAGAGATGCGGATGTAGTTTATGATTCTAACGCATTACAATCCTGGAGAATAATTAAAAACAGATAACTATGAAACATACCATTAAGCAAGGCAAACATTATTCTAAACCAAGAAAAATTAAATTGCATTTTGGTATAACTACTTTAAAAAAAACTTTAATTTTTAACTCTAATTGTTTTTATAAATTCAACAATATTGAAGATGCTGATATAAATAAAGCATTTGGATTTACAACTGATATTTTTGGTAGAAATTCAGTCAGAATTGGTTGGAAAATTCATCATGCCATCAATGGGATTAAATCTATTAAATTATATGGCTATATTCATGTAAATGGAAAAAAGTTAGAAGTTCCTGATTTAGAAAGTTATCAAATCGGGAAATATTTTGATGTTAATCTACCAATAGAATGTACTATAAAAATTGATGGTGTTAATGCTTTTTTTTCTGCAAAGCAATCTGGGTATAAAGGTGAAATGCATATTGTTAAAATTCCTTTCCCTAAAAAATCTTTAGTTGGTTATTATCAATATCCATATTTTGGTGGAAACATGACTGCTCCTCATGATATGAGTATTGAAATTATTTGATTACTTTTTTTGAGGTATTTATGTTAAATCAAATTTAACATGAACACAATTAATTTTAAAGATAAATCAGATGAAGTAAAAATTCTTCAAGACAAATTGATATTATTAGGATATTCTCTAAAAGCAGATAAGGATTTTGGTCAAAGAACCTTAACCGCAATCAATAATTTTCAAAAATTAAATAATTTACCAACAACAGATTTTATTGATGAGACTCTTTTAAATTTAATTAATGAAGATGTTAAGGAAAACGATTCCGTTGATAAGCCTTCAATGAAAAAAATATTAACATTACATCCAAAAATAAGATTTGAAGTTTTACACTTATTTAAGGAGTGTAATAAAAAAGATTTAACATTAAGAATAGCACAGGGCTATAGAACTTTTGCAGAACAGGATGCTTTATATGCACAAGGAAGGACAAAACCAGGTCCAATCGTAACTAAGGCAAAGGCTGGTTTGAGCAACCATAACTATGGACTTTCATTTGATTTTTGTTTGCTTAAAAAAGATGGTTCAATAAGTTGGAGTTTAACGGAAGATTTAAATGATGATGGAAATAAAGACTGGATGCAGATTGTGGAAATTTTCCAATCTCATGGTTATGCTTGGGGGGGATTATGGAAATTTACAGACAATCCGCATATAGAAAAAACATTTGGAAATGGAATTCGAACTCTTTTAAATCTACATAATTCCGGAAAAGTAGATGAAAATGGTTATGTAATCATTTAATATTTCAGACTATTTATCTAAATATGAAACACCTCAAGGAAGCACAAGTAAAAGACATGACAAAAGATGAATTAAAATCTTTTGTGAAGGATGTATTTAATACGGAAGTTTCTAAAAAAGAGAAAGAAGCAGAAGAGAAAATAAAAAAGATTGTAAGAGAAATGTTGAAGAAACAATTCAGGACATTCTGGGAAAAATCATCATTTTATATTGACAAACTATAACATGAAAGTTATTGACATTAAACAAATAGTAGAAGACGAAGTTTCGAAGGTAGTAAGAGACCCTATTAGGGAACCAGAGATCAAAAGAAAGCCGAAATATCGTCCTGTCTTACAAGATGATGATGACATTGAGGATATGTTCTTTTATGGTGGAAACACTCCGGATGAAGTCAAAGAAAAAAGAAATAAAAAAACAAAAAAAATATTAGGTGGAAAATAAACCTCAAATAACAACGTCAGAAGTACAAGAGTGGGAAAGTAAATTTAAAGAATCTGTTTCTCCGCTTGTACAATTTACACAAGATGGAACAGGTAATGGTTCTATGAAATTATATAATGGTCAGAGCGGCATTGAGGCTTCTTGGGCAGGTACAATAGTATTAAACAATGACAATTACATTAAATGGACTTTTTCTATTCAAAATGAACCATTCATTGAATGTAAATTAAACTTTAATGAAAATAATCAAGTTATATTAACTAATCTATATAATTTTTATCAAATATGGAAAGAAGAATGGTCAAAACATTTGAGTATTCCTAGTGGAAATCAAGATGATGTTAATAATATTTCAGGTGGACAAGCTAATCCAGTAGAACCTACCCCTGCATCTCCAGAGGAAACACAGCCTCCAATTAATGAAAATCTAAGAACAAGATCATCAATTATTGCAAATCATAAATTGAGAATGCAAAAACTTTCAGGATTAAGATAAAAATTTTTTCTTTAAACCGGATAATTCTTTCATACGGTGTAATTCTCCGTTTATTCCAATTTCATTTAATACTATTTGTCGCTCGTATTGAGCAATATAATCCTTTATCTCAAATTCAATTTCTTGTTTAATTGAATCAGTAAATAAAGACTGGAAATCAAAATCGGCAAGCCCCATAAAGGTTTCATTAAGAAAAGAAGTGCAACTCAAATTATTTAAATGAATATATTGTGGTTGTCTTTTATTATTAACTACCAAGTGAAATTTAATATTGTTTTTATCAAAACGTTGAACGTTTTCAGAAACTAAAACATAAGTATCCTGTGTAAATAAATCATTAAATCTAATAGCAATTTTTATACTTGGAACATCATTAATAGATTCAAATATAACCTTATGTTTTAATTCCTGTTTATACATTATTTATCTGGTGATATATTGTAAATTTTGCCATTAATTTTAACCTTTCCATTAGGCAATATTTCTGTACTCACAATGTTTTTTGCTGTTTCAGATACAATTGGTTTGGCTGGAGGGGTTGATTTTTTGAAATTATCCATATACTCACTTAAAACCTGTTTTATAATTTCAGTAGCAACTTGTTTAGCAATCGGTTTAGCAATAGAAATTATTTTCTTTTTTAAATCTTCTTCATTCAAAACAATCATTCCACTTTGAAGAACCGGTGCCTGATAATTTGTGTAATCTTCATTCTGTAATTGCCCTTGAGTTTGTACTTTTTCGTTTAAACGATTGTGTAATTTGTTACGAAATTGATTTGTAAAAGAACTTCCTCCATCATCTATTTGTGAAGGGCGACCATAACTCGAAGAAGATGGTTTATCACTGAACAAATCTTTGATTCCATCTAAAAAAGGGTCTGGTTTAGCAGAAAACTCTTCTAATTTAGGAATTTCTTTTTTAGATGCTGCATTTTGTTGTTGTCTTCCCGGTTGTTGTTTTTTAACAGGTAGAGGTAAATCAACATGACCAGCATGAGTGTTCTGTGATTTATTTTCAAAATCTCTAAATTCTTGTTTAAGTTTCCCGCCTTGAATTTCCCTAATTCTATTAAGCATTTTAGGGTCTTTAACATTTATTAATTTATTCGGCATAACCGGTGCAACTGGGGTAGGAATGTTCATTTTGGCAAATCTTTGCTTTTTAGCTTCAATTAGTTTTTGCCTTTCATCTGGAGATAATTTATTTTCTTCCATAATTTAATTTATTATAAATAGTAGTTAAAATGTTGTTTTTATTCAATTTCTTCATAATCCGAATCAGTATCCGGTTCATCATCCTCAGAAAGTAATTTTGTTTTCTTAATAGTGTCTTCAAATTTTTTACTATCTGTAATAATTGTCACATTAGAAATAATCCAATTATGTAGCATTTTTATTTCGCTTGTTATTAGCATGTTTTTAAGTTTTTCAATTTCATTGTTAAGCATGTCTGCTTTAATCGTTAAAACTTGTCCTATGCGACCATATTTTCTAAATTTTATATCTTTATTAATTGATTCAAACAGTATGTCTTTAAATTCAACATAACTTTTTTGTTCAATTTCTTGATAAGATACAGACTCTCCATATTCACACTCAAATGAATTTAATGAACCGTCATATTGTATATCTATCAATACTACTTTTGTATTATCTCTTTCTTTTTTCATGAATCAATTTTCGTCATATTTAAGTTTAATTACTTCACCACTTATTTCATCCCACCAAGCATAAAACTTTGGATAAATGTTTTTCCAACTAATAAAATAATTATTAATTTCCTTAGTAACATTCATTTTAGCTACTCTTTCCATCATTCTTTTCTTACTATTATTAATTTCGACATCCTGAGTTTTTATTTTCTTAAGGTCTTTTTTCATATTAGAAAATTCCTTTTTTAAAAAATCAACAATCTCCTCCCTATATTTAGTTTGGTTTTCAATTATCTGTTTACGTGTGTGATGCATAGTATGATTAAAAGTAGATTTAGTGTAAAAAAAGTAAAGGCTAACCAATTACTGGTCAGCCTTTATAAATATAAAAAAGTTTATGTTTTTTAAATAATTCTTTTCTGAGATTGAAATTCATTCAGAAATTCCTTGTACTGTTCGGGTTGTGAATTACAGTATTTTATATTATCTTTTAGAGGACAATATTTACAATTTTCTTTTTTATCATTCAATTTTGCTTTAGGAAATGTATTTAAAATATGAATATTTTTAATAGTTTCCCCTATAAGCATTAATGATTCTTCAATATCATTACAATCAGCATATATATCTACACGTTGTAATTCTCCATATCCATTTTTGGGAATCCACTTGTTTTTCAGGCGGTTTAAGACAACATATCTACAATCTATTTGATCTAATGGTATATTGTTTTTTCTGGCAAAAAAATATTTATAAAATCTCATTTGTGCCATAAAAATTTTATCTTTCTTTTTTTTATTTACATCCCATGCTTCACCAGATGTCTTCCAGTCAATAATTACATACCTACCGGTTTTTCTATCACGAACAATAAGATCAATAAAACCCTTAAAATGAAAAACTCCAAATAATGGTTCATACAATACATACTCCACACCTATTATTTCGTATTTTTTTAATATGCCTTCTGTAGAAAGATAGCGAATTATATTTTCACCCTGATTCATAAAATCATTAAAATTAACCATATCTGGATGGTCAGACATCTTATTATGCATTTCGGTGTAAAACTCCTTTTTAAAAATATTCACACGTTCTTCTACATCTGACAATTCTTTAATCCCCAATTCAATTGCTTTATGCACTGAATTTCCAAAAATTAAGTGAATTGAGGTTTCATCCATTACCAAAGAAAGGTATTTTTGAATCAAATGTCTGTGACCACATTCTTGGTATTTGGTAAATTCACTGAATGAAATATGTATTTTATCCTTATTATTTTGCTTTAATAACTCATAATCAAGGTCTTTACTTAAAGTGACTTCCATTTTTAATTTTAATTTTTATAAAATTACTAAAAAAAACTATAAATTAGAAACTATTTATATGAAATATTTTATTATGAACAATTATTGGCTTATTGGAATTGGATTTATACTTCTTGTTCTTATTATTTGGTTTATAGCAACTAGGTTTTTTTATAGTTCCAGATTATTGAATGATATCTTAAAAGAACAAGGTTCAGATAAAGCCTGGAGATATTCTCAGGGTAGAGTGTATTTATTTCTTTCAATTATAGGTTATTATATTACAGTTGGGTTTCTAACCGGCAAAGGCTTAAAGCCAAATGTGGGAATTGACATCAATACAATAAAAACCATTATTGATGCTTTACAGTGGATGATTCTTCTCTTGGCTGGATACGTTTTTGGTGGTAAAAGCTTAGATGTAATTAAAGCAATTGCTGAATTCAAAAATAAAGTGACAACGAAGACAGAAAAACCAAATAATGAGGGGCAGGATTAATGATAAGTGAAAACCTAAGAAATAGATTTAAAGCATTAGCAGGTATTATTACTGAGGCTATTACTGATATGGAAAGAGTAGATGCTTTTGCCAAATCAGATGAACGAGTGCCTTATAATAAAGAAATGATGATAAAAGCAATTGAACAGGGAAGAGAATTAGGTATATTATTTCAAAGTAAAAACGACAAATATACCATGCCTGTTGCAAAGTATAGAATTATTTACCCAGTAGCATTGGGCATTTCTCCAAAAGGAAATCCTGTTGTAAGGGCATTTCATAAAATGGGACAATCTGAAAAAGCAGCAATTCAAACTGGTAAAAGAAGCGCAGAGGTCGAAAATACCTGGAGGTTATTTAAAATTTCAAATATCAAAAGTTTTTGGGAAACCGGTAATTTTTTCCGAGGACCATTAGAAATGTATAACTCCAATGGTGATGCTGGAATGGTAAACATAGAGGCACAAGCTGATTTTAATAAAATACATCAATATCAAGATGCATTAATCGCAAGTATTAAAGATAAAAAAATACAAGATCAAAAAAGAAAGAATATAGTTCATTTATTTAAACAAACCGGTGAACGTTCTATTGAAAAACCAATTAAAAATCCGGATGAACAAAATCCAAACGATAATCTAAACAAAAATGAAAAATAAATTAATTAGTGAAATTTATAAAAAAAGATTACAACAATTGGCTGGAATGTTAAAAGAAAACGGACAATTTAATAATGTTAATGAACCAATAATGACACATAATCAATTTAGAGATTATTCTAAACCAAGCGAAGATGACGAGCAAGGTTTTAATACTCCAAATGAATTATCAATAGTAATTGAAGAATTAAAAAAACAATATAAAGTTCATTTTTCAAACAAATCGAATGATACATATATTCTGTATGTTAGTAAGACTCCATTGCATTATTTAAGCCTTTCTCAATCTGGTCAAGAATTAGTAATAAATGAGTATGATCAAATGAATGGTAATGTAGAAAAATTCAGAGATAGTATAAATCCCGATGATTTGGAATGGGGTAAATTATTTGATTTTTTTCAAGATTTTCTGAGTAATAACTCTAACATTCAAGAAGATAATGACAAAAAAACAAATATTGAAAATTATCATTATGATGTATTACCAAATAATATTAAAAGTTTGGTTCAAAAGGGCTTAGTTACATATAGAGGATTGAATATGGAAAGACCCGGATGGAAAATAAGAATAAATAAAAAAGAATATATTATTTCCGATGAAACTTTTGATGAATTAAATGCTATAAAAAAAATAAGATTTCATGCTCCTTTTAGAACTGAAATACCTGGAGAAGAAATTTGGAAAGATTAAATGAATACAAAAAAATATAATATTTTTCCTTTAAATTCTTTAATTAAACAAGCTAAAAAATTTAATGATTTTAAAGAGTTTTCAAAATTTTATGTTTTGGATATATATCATGGCTATTATTGGCACATAACAAATAATAAGGATTTTAAAATAAGTGATAAAACCGGACCTCGAGATATGTCTTCTATGAGTGATGGTAGAATTAGTGAACATGGTGCCATAATGTTAACTTCACATTTAGAATATTGGGATGAACACTATAATATAGATAAAGATACAGAAGAACGAAAAAACAAAAGACCTTATGCTGTTCTCTTTGACTCATCTGATATTGAACCTAAATATTTAAGACAAGTTGGTAGGGGATTTGGCAATGAAGTATATTTAAACTCTAATGAAGCAAAAAACTTAAAACAAATTGGAGTATATTCAATTGAGGAAGCACAAAGAATGGATGAAAAATTTCATAATATTCTTCCTCAATCAGAAGAGGTATTGAAACAACTTTATGTTTATGCCAAAAATAAAAAGCAAAACGAAAATGCTTTTAATATAAAAAAAATTATAAAGGAAACTGTTTCTATAATCTTATTAGAAGGAGAAGAAATAGAGTATAAAGGTTTTAAATTTTGGGAAGAATATTTAGATTATCATCATGGTCAAAATGATATACATATTGATATGTATAAGGATGACCAACCAGTAGCATATGCGGATTATTCAAAATTTCAAGGTAAAATATATATTAAATATATTGAATCTTTAGTAAGAGGAAAAGGATATGGACATATATTAATGGAATATCTTGCTAGTAAGTATGGCTATGAAAACTTAGAAAGAGGAAGTTTAACTCCAGATGGAGTAAAAATGCGTCAAAAATTAGATAAACAATTTAATTTTGATTATGAAGAATATAATAATCATCATTTTAAGGAAGAAGTTTTAAATCAAATTAAAAATCCACTAATTGTAGAATTTTTAAAACTACTCAACAAGTTTGGTTATGAAAAAGGTTGGGAAATTTGGATTAATTCCGGGAATTCAAAAAAGAATGTTGGATATGATTGGAATGAAATTGATGATATTTCAAAGTGGATTAGAGGTTCAGCAACAAATAATCACAGTACAGAGGATGAACCAGATGGTTATGTTGTGGAACTTTTAAATCAATTAACAGGAAAACAGCAATCTTTAAGTGAAAATAATTCAGGGGTAGATTTATATAAATCATTAAATAGGTTTTTCTCAGAACTAGAAATATATCAATCTAATCATTTCGGAAACTATGATAGAAATCGTTTAAAAACAGCATATGCTCAACTTCCTGATAAAATAAAGCAAAGTTTGATTCCAAAAAACACAAGTGGACTTTATAGGGGAGCAGACGGTCTTGCAAACAAAACTGCAATATCTTTTTCAAATTTAAACACAGCAAGTTTTTTTGGAAGATATGTAATACCATTTAAATTGCTACAATCTTATTCTGGGTTAATAAGTACTACAAAAGCATATAGGATAAATCAAAAATTAAAACTCAATTTTGATATAGGTGATGATGAAGGAGAAGTAATAGTTTTTGACCCTGAATGGAAACAGGGAATTAATTTAGAAAAGTATAAAATAGAATAGAAATAGCCAGGAATTAACCTGGCTATTTCTTAACAAAAGTGATCTGCTGCATAACTTGCTCCATATGCATTTGGTTTAATCAATAAATTAAAACCATTAGTTTTAACAAAGTTTGTTGCTTCAGTTACAACACCATTAGATTTTCTATTTTCATTACCATTGTAATCAGCATGGATTTCTAATGGCATACCAATTTCATTAAAAAAGTCTTTATTATTTCTTGCAAATTCAGCAGAGATATCAGACTCTCTCAATAGTCTATAACGATAATCGTAAATTTTTGGAACATCCATTTTATGAACAATCACATGAACTCCATTTTTTTCTACCTGAAAACATAAAGCTGTAACAAATCTAGTATATGACATGTGGTTTTGAGAATCGGTACCTACAATTGCATTTACGTTTCTTCCTGCCATAAAATTTTCATATTGAAACTTCTTAATATAATCGTATAAATCCATATCTAGTAATGTCAAGGTTTTATTTGGACCATGAGCAACTTTCCATTTAAATTCATATCGGTTTTCTACAACATATTTTCCATCTACTAATGAACCCCAGTTTAATGCTGGTACGTCATAATAAGATTTAGAGGCTTCTTCTCTTATTTTCTTGAAGTGGTCTTTACTGAATTTCTTTCCCATTGTTTTATAATATTATAAGTTAAGATATAAAAAAACGGCTAAGATTTGAAGTCTTAGCCGTTCATTTATCGTATTTGATAAAGTCTATAAACTTCGTTTGTTTTTTATATTTGTTACTAAGTGAGCCACGAATTTAACCTTCGGGAAAACTTGTGAAACTGCTGTTTGTGCTGCGGTTAACCAATCATTTCTATCTTCATAAAAATGTACTGTATCCCACCCGTGTTGTTTAATTGATTCTAATATTGATTTAATTTTAAACTGTTCAATATTCATTCCCAATTTTTGATTATACAGTTGTAATCCATAGTTTGGATATTCTATCCCAAGATATTTGAATATAGACATTATTTTGTCTCTCAATTCTTCATTTCTACCGGTGAGTACCATTTTATTGGTTGCATTTTCATAATCTTGGAATACATGGTCGTTTAATACAAGACCAAGCGTATCCGGGTCTTTATGAAAGCCAGGGAAGGAATTTAAAACCATAATACTATTCTGTGATATAAACATTTTTCCAAGTTTATCTTTGAAATAATCAATCGTTTCTTCTGAAAACGGTTGGTTTGTTTTCTGATTAATAGGAACAATAAAATCTCCGGAGCGTTTAAAATAAACCTCTTTAGATAATACATCCCAAAATGCAGACTTCACTTTCATAAAATATTCTTTATATCTATTATCATCACCTACAATATTACCATGTTCCACATTCACCAATTCGGCAAACTCAGGAGTTTCGAATAATGTATTGTCCATATCAAATATGTGAATAATTTTATTCATAATATTAATAAGTGATTTATTCTTAAATAGCATAATTTTTACCTAAATTTAATTGGTTACACGCAAAATTAAACAAAAAAAGGCAACTTTACTAAAGTTACCTTTCTAATTTATAATATTTAATTATAACTTATTGTATTTCAATGGATTTAATTTTTAATTTTTGTTGCTCTTGTTTTGGGCAATTAATAATTAGAATTCCATTTTCTAGTTTTGAGGTAATTAATTCCTCACTTAAATTATCCGGAAGAGTAAAACTCCTAGAGAAAGAAGAAAGACCATATTCTCTTCTGATATATGCATTAGATTTTGATTCTGTTTCTTTTTCTTCCGAATAAGAAATTGTCAAAACCCTATTATCAATAGAGATTGATATTTTATCTTTCGGTATTCCCGGAATAGCCATACTCAATGTGATTTCTTTTTCATCTTCTGTCACATTAGTTGCCGGACCAATGATATTGGACTTTATTTTACTCAAAGGAGTAAAAAAATCACTAAACAATTCATCTGTTAGAGATGGAAGTAATTGGTTTGTTTTTTTTACGATGTTAATCATTTTTAAATATATTTTTTAAGGTTATAAGTACGCATTTTCAAAATGCGTACCAAAAAAATATATACTTAAAAATATGAAAAAATGTCAGAAAACTATTCTAAATCAAATTTTTTAATGACAAAATTTCCATCTTCAAATAAATCTTCAATTTTAACTTCGGTTATTTTTGGCTTGAGTGATGGGAGCCCACCGGGAAGTTCTAATTGAAATAATTGTTTCTTCCAATTAGTTAACCTATAATTAAAACCAACCATAGATTGTTCAAAGTTATATTTTTTCATTGGAAGTCTAGGAAATTTATTTTTGTAACCTATTTTCGCTGCTCTTATTTTTAATTCATCTAATTCTTTTAGAAAAGATTCTTCAAACAATAATTTATTCATCTTTTTTTGGTTTTTTATTATTATAGTTTTTATTTGAATTATCACTTAATTGATGACATGCAATAGGGAATATTCTAATTTTATTCTCTATTGTATCATACGTTGAATGAACTAAATCTAAAACATATTTAGTTCCTTTCTCATCTGAGACAATACATTTACCATCTGCATTACGATTATATAAAATCTCCATCATTTTAGATGTTGCCTCATTAAATTCTTCAGAAGTACTATAATATACATCTAAATAATTCCACTTCCCAGATTTATTCACTGATGGCTTTTGAACAATTACTCCAATGTTTTCCATATTTTTATTTATAATTTATATTTTTATAATTTCAAAATTAGAAATTATTTTTAATATAAACAACTAAACACCAAGAATTTTGTAAGAAAATGTTGGAACCAAATAATCTCTAAATTTATAATCACATTCCAGGCTAAAGTCCATATAATCAACATCATAGTCTATGCAATTTTTTAGAATATTGCCTTTAGAATCAAAAAAATATATTTTAATAATGTGAATTTTTTCAAAATCTTTAATCCATTCATGAATTTGAAGGTAAGTTTTGACCTTAATTATCTTTTCATTTAAAATAGTTTGAATTTTAAAACCCTTAATTCTTTCCGGATTTACAACAAAATCATCCGTTTCCAATTTAACACAAAATCTATCTTGTAAAACAAAAGAGGAGTCGAAATTTAATAAAAATTTCTTATCCTCTGTAAATGCATTTGGTAAAAAAATATCCTGTTGAATAAAATCTTTTTCATTCATAAACTCTAAAATCAACTCCTTTTTGCGACTTCGAGTTATCATTTTTACGCTCTGTTTTTATATTTCAAGATTTTTTGCATTCTTACCGCATCCAATACTATTCCTGCACCATTATCAAGTGTTATTGTGAAGTTTTTAGATAAAGCTTCTTCAATGGCTTCAAAACTTAACCTGGTATTTCCTATTTTAAATCCTCTTTCTGAATAATATACTTCAAAAGGATTTGGTGTACTACCTTCGAATTTTACTCTAAAAGTTTTTGGTTCTTGTTTAGGGAATGGATTGGGTAGTGGATTGTTTTGTTGAGTAGGGTTTATATTTTGTTCTTGCATTTTTATATCTTCTTGATTTGGAAACACTCTTTTCATAATTGGCATGGAATAATATTTTTCATATAATTCCTGTGTTTGATTTTTTAAATTAGCCAACATTGCTGCATTTTTTTGCATTTGCTGTAATTGTAACTGCAAATTTCCTTGTTTTTCCAACGCTGCTTTTTTCAAATTTTCTTTATTATTCAAAAGATCAAGTCTGGTCTGGTTTATTTGCTTAACTTTATCTTGGCTATTTTTAATATGTCTGTCCTTTATCTTTTTTTCATCAGGGTCAGATATTACACTTTTTGTTCTGGTAAAATCTTGTATTTTGGATTTTTCTTGAGATTCCTCATTATCCAAAAAACTTACAATAGGCTCTGCCAAGGAATCAATTTCTTTATCCTGAGGTTCAATAGCAGATTTTAAATCCATATTACCCATAGATTGACTAATTAAATTATCTAATTCAGAAAGTGTTATCTTCATTGTGTTATCCTACTTAATAAATAGTTTTTTAAAAAAACAAAACCACCCGTATAGAGTGGTTTTATCAATATTAAATATAATTATTTATTCCATTGCTGATTTCTGCTGTCCAATTAAATCACTCATATATTGATTGAATTTTCTTTGTTGAGCTTGAAGAAGTTGTTTTTTTTCTTTATTATGTACATGCTTGTTTTCTTCTGTTTTTCTTTTACGCTCATTTCTTTTAGCACCTCTTTTTTGAGCAGATTTGACTTTACTTGCGTGTTTTGGCTTTTTCATTTTAAATATTGTTTAAACTAAAATAATATTTAAAATTTACAATGTCAAGTTTATTGTTGTTCTCTTTTTTCTATTTCATCTCTTGCTTGTGCAGCCTCTTCATAATCTCCCTCATCTAAAGCATTAAGAATAAATTGTTTTAATTCTTGAATATCCATCTGATCAAAGGGCTTATGTTTTGGTTGAGGCTTTTCTTCGGCAACATTTAATCGTCCTTCAATATGAGCCATTAAATTTTGAAGATTACCAAAATCTGCCTGTGGAATAACATCATCCTCATCTTCTGCTGCTAAGTCTGCTTCTACTCTATCAAGCATTTTTTCTAACCACGTAATTGCTTTAATACCATCATGTAAAATTAAATCAATTAATCTTAAAAATTTATCAGGTGGTAATGTAGAAATTTCCTGTAATAAATAAGCAACAATCGTATAATCATTACCTCTTCCTTTTACAATAAAATCAATAGCATCATGTAAGTGCTTCCACAATCTTGGACCAAGTAATTTATGCCAATATTCAAATTGAAAGCCATCTGATTGTTTTAAAATTTCTTTATTAATTTTTTGAGTATATTGAGGTAAACCATGTGCAAAAATATATTCAACAACTGCTTTTACTGTTTCATGTAGAAGTACAGGAAAAATCATCGCTATTGCTTCTGCTCCTTCAACCTCTCTAATACCATCACCATTCTCATCATCTCCCATTTTTAATCTAGAAGACCCTACGACTCCCATTTCCTTGAGATTATCTAATGTTAATATTAGCTTATTATTATTTTGTTGATGAATATTCATTCCGGCATCATTTGTATTTATTTCAAAACCACCATCATCTCTTGGATTTGCTTTCCAATTTTGGATTGCTCCTCCGCTCATTATTTTAACATAAAAAGGATATAATACCGGACTCATTCTATCTAATTCTGGTTTTATTTTTTCAAGTAAATTATGTGCTCTAAAACCAGCACCCATCATTAAAGCATTTGCGATAGTTCTCTTGTCAACATTTTGTTTGATAATAATTTTTTCTTCTGGAGTAAAATCTTGAACCAATTCATCAAAAGCAGGATTATTAACCTGTTTTTCATCATTCTCTTCATTATTATCAAAATCATTATCTTCCTCTTTATCATTGTCCTTTTGTGGAGGAAGATTATTATCATGCTTATCCAATTTTACATCTTTAGGATTTTCTGTTAATGTAACTTCTATGTTAGCCATTACTTCACTAGGAATACCAAAATATTTTTGAACAGTACTTTTTGCTAAATGCTCCAATTCAACTGTATATTTTTTTTGAGCCACAAGTGCTTCAGAAAACAGCTTAAATAATTGCATGGGTTTCATATTGGCAACACCGTGCTTCCTTGCCATATCAGCAACATCTTTAAATTCATCATCCACAATTTTTTCAATTGAAGTTTGATTATTTCCAGCGTCCTTATGTAAAATATCAATTTTAGAAAATGGATGTAAGCGTCTTTGTTCAATATTTTTTTTAATATTAGAACTAGGTTCTCCTAAATCATCATCCTTATAATTTAAGGGTGCTTCCTGTATAATAGATAATTTATAAGCTATTTTAAAAAGATTTTCAGCAATTTTTTCCTCTATCGTTTTTTTTTTTAAAATATCACTATTTTCTGCTTTCGGTGCCGGGTCTGCCCCTGGATGAATTTTGGGTTTTCCTAATCTTCTAGGCTTTGGTCCTTGTTTTTCATCGGGTTTTGGTTTTACGATTGGTTCTGCCGGAGCAACCTCTGGAGTTTCAAATAAAGTTTTAATTACTTCAGATATTTTTTTTCTCAAAATATTTTCTTGAAGAGTATTATTCATTAAATCAAATATTAATTGTTCGTTATTGTTGGTATAATTTTTCTTAAAATGGTTAATTAAATTATAGAGTTGATTATATTGTACTTTTGAAATGTTTTGATCTATTAAATTTTCAATGTTTTTTAATAGTTTTTCAAGATTTAAATTTAAATCTTTAATCCAAGTTGTCAAAGTTTTAATTGCTAAATCATCAGCATAATTCTCCTCAATAGTAATTTTTTTAAAAAATTCTTCAAAAGGTAAATCTGTTAAGTCAACCAAATCATAATCAATATCCTTGTATCTTATATAATGAGCAGATTCATGAAGTAAAGCGTACAATAGAGCATAATCTGTATATTTATGAAAAAATAATTTAGATATATATACACCACTTCTTAAAGCGACTGCATTTGGTGATGAAAAATTCTGAACATAATAGGGTATGTTATTTTGATTGACAAATTCATAAAATTTATTAATCAAATCTTTTTCTTCAATTTTATCTAAAGCTCCAGTTATTTCTTGAGGTAAAGCCATTTAGGTTATTTATTATAAATATCAAAAAAAAAGGAGGGTTTGAGCCCTCCTTTTCAATTGTTAATTTAAATTATTTTTGTGAATCTTTATCTTTTTTTGTGGTTTTTTTTAATAATTCATCAATCTGTTCTTGTTTTAATTTGATGTCTTCATCGGTAATGGTTGATTCATTATCCAAGACACTACTGAAATAAACAGAGTTAGATAAATTACCACCAACAATTGAACTTTTACCATTATAAATGTTTTTTGCTCTTGACTTTAATGTTGCACCTAATGCGTCAGCCACACCTCTTGTTCCAGATTGAGTACTAGCAAAATTCAATGTGTTTCCTTTGGCAATTCCATATTTACTTCCAGTTAAGAAAGAATCCTGATTTGCTCCAAGGAAATTAATTGTCCATCTCTGATCTTTATTCAAAGTTTCAACAAGTGTTTTAACTCTTTCAGAAGTCCATTTAGCAGGTAATAAATGAGAAGCATTTTCTCCACCATCAGTCATTACTACTACAACAGCAGAAACTATTTTATCAGAGTCTTTAGTCATTGATGGAGTTAATTTATCCTGTAATAAGGTTATTCCATGTCCCATAGCATGTAATAATGCAGTAAAACCATCAGGTTTGTATGTTTCCATTGTTAACTCCTTTACTTCACTCGCAGGAACATCTGTAATTACATTTTGTACATCATCACTGAATGTCATTAAGCTAATAAAATACTTTTGGTCAGGATATTCTTTTTCCAATTTTTTAATTGTTTGGATTTGTTCATTGAAATTATCAATAGTTGCCTGACGAACAGTATCCATAGAACCACTTTTATCTAAAATTAAAAAATAGTGAGTTTCAACTAATTTTGGTTCTAAAACCTCTTCGGTAGTAGTTGTGACTGTGGTAGTTGTGACCACAGTTTTCTTTTTTGCTTTCTCTTTCGACATAATAATAAATTTTAAATTAAGTTTAAATATAGGATTTTAAATTCATAAAATGAATAATTCAACTATAAATTATCCACATTTTGAATTAGAACAATTTAGGCACACCATGCACCCTTCTTGATATACAAGAGATTTCTCACCACAATTCGAACATAATTCTCCGCTATTACCATCTTCCGGGATATACTTTTTTAAAGTTCTGGCTATAGCTTTAGAAAAAGAAACAATTGTACCCTCTGATTTATTAAGTTGTTCTACAATAAATTTTGAATCAGTTCCGTGTCTTAAACTTATAGAAACCATTCTTGTCAATGCTTCTTGTTCAGTAGTTTCAAAATGTTGACTTAAATCTTCTATTTTTAAACCATTTTCACATTGTAAATCATATCTGCCTTTTTTAATCTTAGTTAAAAAACCATTTTTTAATCTTACCGGTAAATGTAATCCTTCAGATAAGGGTTTAAATGCAAATACTTCATAAGGGTCATTTTCATAAATACCAACAAGCACAATCCATTTTTCCCCATTCGCAGTTACTTGATAAATATCACATGGTAAAGTTTCTGGTCTTTTAGGTGCAGTTGTTTTTTGAATTTTATTAATTTCAACTTTCTTTTCATTGGAAATCAAGACTCCACTTCTTGAACCGTCTCTATAAATTGTTACTCCCTTACAACCAGAACGCCATCCGGTTTCATAAACCTCAGATACTAATTCTTCTGTGACATCATTTGGTAAATTAACAGTAACCGAAATTGAATGGTCAATGTGTTTTTGAACCATTCCTTGCATTTCTACTTTTTTAACCCAATCAACATCATTTGCTGTTGCTTTGTGATAAGGAGATTTTGATATTAATTCATTTACTTCATCGTCACTCATATTTTGAACCAGATCGAAATCATATCCATTTGCTTTTAAATAATCTTTAAATTTATGATGAAATACACGATAGTTTTGCCAACAATCACCAACTTTATCTACGAAATCTACTCGTTTATTTTTTGCATTTTCATCATTGGGATTAATTTTAACTCTTCTTGTATATGAAATTAAAAAAGCAGGTTCAATTCCGGAAGTGGTTTGAGACATAATACTTACAGTTCCAGTAGGAGCAATAGTTAATAAAGCAATATTTCTTCGACCGTATTTTACCATGTCATTATATAAATCTACATCTTCTTCTTTAATACGGTTAATGAAAGGATTTTTTTCTTCTAATTTAGAATCATATATTGCAAAAGCACCTCTTTCTTTAGATAATATTACTGATGAACGATAAGCGGAAAGTTTAAGGATTTTATGAATATTTTCAACAAACTTATTACCTTCATCGGTTCCATATATGATATTTAAACCGGCCAACATATCTCCCTCAGCAGTAATGCCCAAACCTGTTCTACGACCATCAATGCATTTTTGTTTTATATTTAACCAAAGATTTTTTTCTACAGATTTTATAGTTTCTGGCTCTGGGTCGGATTCAATTTTTTCTAATATTTTATCAATTTTTTCTAATTCCAAATCAATTAAATCATCCATTAATCTTTGTGCTATTATTACATCTTCTTTAAAAGTTTCATAATCAAATTCGGAATTTTTAGTGAAAGGGTTTAATACATAACCATATAAATTTAAAGCTAATAATCGACAAGAATCATCTGCACATAAAGTAATTTCACCGCAATTTTTTATGCAAATACCGGATGAGGTAATAAATTTATCATCTTCATGAGATGTTATTATGTGATAATTATTATTATCATCAACTGTAATATTATAAACATTTTCATATCCTACAAATTCAATTGATTTTACTTTATGATTGGATGCAATTTGATTTCTAAAATTTGAAAATGATTTGAATCTAAAATCGTTATTAAGAAACACGGGGAGATTATTTTCTTTAGCATATTTTGTCCAAAGTTTATTTGTTAACTTACCAAACCTGTTAAATACAATGCGTCCGTGTTGTAACAATTCTTGATTTGTAACATTTTTATATTTTGGATTTTTTTCACCTGGATGGGAAGCAAAATTAAATTTCCATTCTTGCGACATTTTATGATACGGATTATTTTCTCCTATCATTAAGTCTGAATGTATTTTATGGTGAATTTCATGAGTTAAAATCTGTAAATTAGAAATGGAATCATTTTTTGAATTAAAATCTTTATGATGTATAGCGAATTGTTTTGCATCTGTATTTCCAGAATAAAATTCATGAATAACACGATACTGTCTACGATTTCTTCTTGCTCCACCCTTCATCTTTGCGCCTACATTACTAATTTGTCTATATCCATTATTATTAAAAGAATAGAATGGAAATATTGAATCGCCTGGTTGCAAGTTTTTTAATTCTTTATATGTTAAGTTTTTTAAAAGTACTTTATGGTTTGGAGTTGATATTAAAAATGAATCATCATCTAATGTTAATTTCCAAACCTCCGCTTTTTCTTGTGTTAAACGAGGATTTCTACCAATTTTTATTTCAACCTTTCCACTTTTAATATTGGTTGAATATATAGGCACATCTTTACCTTCTTCAACTAATTTTAATATTGAGACCGCATTTCTTCCATCGGCAACCGCTATTAATGTATCGCCAACTATACAGGGATTTGTGCTTATTGTTTTAAATCCAAAATTTTTATAACAATCTGGTATAGATTCATTAATAATAGTATCCCAGAATAATATACCTGGTTCTGCTTTATCCCAAGCATTATGAATTATTTTATCCCATATTCTTTTTGCATTCACTTCTTTTGTAAATATTGGATTATCAGATTCAACTGGATATTGTGATAAAAACGGTGTATTATCTATAGCACATTTCATAAATTTATCAGAAATACGAACCGAAACATTTGCACCAGTTACTTTTGTTTCATCAATCTTAGCATCTATGAAAGATTCAGCATCGGGATGTGCGATACTAATAGATTCCATAAGAGCACCTCTTCTTCCGTCTTGAGCAACTTCACGAGTTGAATTGGAATAACGTTCCATATATGGTACAACTCCAGTAGAAGTTAACGCTGAGTTTTTTACTGGACTTCCTGCGGGTCTAATAAAAGATAAATCCAAACCAACACCGGCTCTTCTTTTCATTAATTGAACTAATTCTTGGTCTAATTTTAAAATTCCTCCATATGAATCAAAATCACCATTATTTCCAATAACAAAACAGTTAGATAAACTTGATACCTGAAAGTTATTTCCAATACCAGCCATTGGACTTCCTTGAGGAATTAATCTATTAAAATTTTTTAAACGTTTGTAAATTTCACTTTCTAAAATTGGATTTGGATATTTTTTTTCAATTCTTGCAAATTCTTTTGCAAGCCTTTTATGCATATCATCGGGAGTTAATTCATAAATATTTCCAGATGAATCTTTTAAAGCATATTTGTTTATCCAAACATCGGCTGCCATTTCATCACCATTAAAATATTCAACACATGCCTTAAAGACATCCTCACGATTAAATTTTTTTAATTCTTTTCTTTCTTCGGTTACTATAGTTTCATTCATAAATTGTTTTGTTTTTGTAAAAATCCGTTTTATAATTATTTGATTATCAAAAAAATGATTAAAAATCATGTTTGCTTTTTCGATATTACATAATTATAAAGAATTTTTTATAATTTCTAATTTTTAATAAAATATTTTAATATTGAAAAACAATAAATTAGATAATATTAATAAGCATCATCAATATCCTCCACTTCATCTTCTGGTTTTATTTGAATTTTTTTATTTGCCCTTAGTGTGTTTTCAATACTTGATATGGAATCACCAATACCGGCAAAACCTATGTTAGATTCTCCTTTTGATAGATAAATATCAATGTTAGAAGTATCAAAATACAATTCTTCAGAAAAACCATCTTCACCATTACGGTTTTTTAAGCATAGTAAAAATGCCCTTCTGACTGCTTTATCCTCATCTGAGCGACCAAGACCCAAGATAACATCTGCTGTTTGTGCTTTCCCTAAACTTTCACTAATTACTTTTAAATCAAATTTTGATTCATTTATGGCAGTTCTGCTTGCTTGTGATGCTGTCCAGATAGGAATGTGTAATTCCATAGCTAATGCCCGTAATCCTTCATAGATACTTGTCAAAGCAAAACGTTTTTCAGAAAATGCAGATGTTGCTTTCATAATATCTGCATAATCCACAAAAATTATATCTGGAATAATCCCATCTCTTTCAAGGTGTTTTAAATGCGAGCGAAATGTATTTACAGAAGCGGTACCTGTTGGATATTCTTTAATAATTAGTTTACCACCAAGTGATATGATCTCTTGCATTTTATCTCTGATAGATTGAGGAAAATTTAGTATTGAATTAAGTTTATGACCGGTAAAACAACTATCAAAACGATTAGCAATTGTCGTTTCTGGCAATTCCATACTATAATAAATTACAGTTTTACCTGCCAACAAAGCACTAGATGCACCTTTAACAAGCATCATAGATTTTCCAGCACCTGTTGAAGCTAAAATGATACCTAATTCTCCTGAAGACAGTCCTCCTCCAATTTTATAATTAAATCCATCTAAAAACGGAACTGGGTTTCTAACAGATTTAATTAATCGTTTTTCAATATCTTCAATATAATTATGACCTCGTTCTCTATAATCACCTATTTTCATACTATCCATAATAATTTTATGAATAGATTCATATTCTTCTTTTTCCCATGCTTTTGCAGCTTCCTCTAGTCCACGTCTGAGAGATTGTTTTTTACAAAAATCTCTCGTGTAATTAATAATATGTTTTTTTTCCGTAAGTTTATATTCCTTGGTTATTTTTATAAATTCAAGTAAATGATTTTTTGTAATTTCATCTGTTTCTTTAATTCTTATTAAATCTTCAATCGTGTCATAATTTGGTATAGTATTATACTTTTCAAAATAATTTAATATATAACCAATGGTCGTAACAGGAAGAAGACCCTCAAAATATTCTTCTTTTAATAAATCAATTATTTCTTTAGCAAAGACATCATCCTCCACAAGTACTTTAATTAGTTTTTTTTGAAATTTATCATCTAATAATTTTTTAGATTGATTTATATTATTTATAATTGGTCCCAATTCTGTATTCTCAGTTGTCATTTTCTTTTTCTTTTTTAGTCCACAATTTGTTCATTTCTTCTTTCTTCTTTTCTTCACTAATTTCTTCCTCAGTTTCAGCAAATTTTTTAGTTATCATTCTAATAATATCATTCATTAAAAAATGGGTTCGTGTAGAAACTATATTTTCTTTTGAAAACTGGCTCGCTGAAAATTCTCTAGTAGTAAGAATTTCATCATCAATTTTTAGTGTTATTGTAAAAACACTATCTCTCTTCCCGGCTGCTCTTAATTTTTTAAGCAGTTCCCTTTCTTTATCATCAAGTTCCATCATTAATCGTTTTTATATGATTCTAAAATACGTTTTGTATATTCTTTTTCTTTAGCCGACATTCGATAATATGGAGCAAAAAAGTTATCTATTTTATTTTCGTATACATATTTGCTATATCCTTCTTTTACAAATTCTTTAACTGCATCACTTACACTTCTATCGACAAAACCATCTTCCTTAGCTAAAACACAATTGCGAATCATTTCTATTTCATCTTTGGCTTGAGGTGTTAAAAATGGTTCTCTTAGATTCATTAATTTATAATTTCTTTGAACTACATCTCTTGAACCAATAATTTTTTCAAGTGTTCTAGGTGGTTTTTTTGAAGAATTAAATAATATAGCAGCTTCACGAATTATCATATCAATAGTATACTCTTCGTCAGCGAACTTTGGAAAATATTTCAAAAGTGTTTTAAGTGCAACATTAGGAACACCGGCTATATTATCAGAAGGGTCTCCTTTAAAACATTTAAACATCAAGGAATTCTTTTCAGTGTAACCTAATAATTTTCTAAAATTTTTTGGTGTTAAAATTATATTGTCAACCGGTCTTAATACGGAAACACCATCTGAAACCAACTGATAATAATCTTGATCTCTGCTATAAATCAAAATATCTTCATCTGGCTCCTTAGTTAAAACATATTGAGCAATTAAATCATCGCCTTCTATGTATTCACATTCAACTTGTCTAATGAAAAGATTTTCAAATAAGTTTTTAAGTTTTCTTTTTTGATTGGAAATACTTATTTTCCTTCTAGTTTCATCATCAATTTCCTGAATGGTTTTTATATAAGATGATTCGTCCCAAGATTTATGGTCGTGCTTATATAATGGATATACATCATGTCGTAATTTACCCGACATGTCACCATCCCACATAACAACAACCCTATCCGGAAGAATTCTATTCAGAACCATTCCTAGATTTTCCAAAAATCCAAAAACACCTCCACAGTGCTCACCGTTAACAGATAAAATATCACGGGCACTATAATGTCTTTTTAAGCACCAATCACCATCAATAATTAATACTCTTTTCATATTTTGTACAATCTTTTAAATTTTACTTCGTATTTTTCTAAAAATTTTATTTTTCCAGTATTATATAAATCTATAATCTCATTATCATTTAATTTATATGGACTAATTAATTTATATTTCATATTATTATTAAAGCAAAATTCTAATGCTGCTTTAGCTTTAAACTGTACAACTAATGAGTTTTGTAAATTTTTAGGTTTACACTCAACCATATATTTATTATTTAAAATAAAATCAGGGAAATAATTTTTATTTTTTCCTTTAAAATCTAAATAAGTTATTTTATATTTTTTTTGTTCCCCTGATTCCCATTGAAATTTAAATCTTTCAATAACCTTTATCATAAAAGACAATTCTAATAAACTTCGAAAAAACCAATTATTATACCAACCAGACCATCCATTTCCTGAGCCAATTGGAGATGGTTTTCCATACATATTATTATTAATTCCTGAACTTTGTTGACTTAATTTTTTTTTCCATTCTAAGTCTTTTTGATTCGCAATTTCAAGTCCATATTTTTTAAACCATAAATCCTTTAATTTTCCTCTCTTATATGCCGGATTTTTTTTACCGGATAATTTTTTTGAAATTAATTCCTTATATTTTGTGGTCTTTTGTTCTTTTACAAATTCAATTCTTTTTTTGGATGTTTTAAATGAATTTTTAATTTTATTTTTTGTTTCTTCTGTATGATTTTTTTTAAAAAACGAATTTAATTCTCCTTTTTTTGCACAGGACTTACATCGTTTATTTAGTTTTTCAGATTTATCTCTATCAAATTTTAGAGTATATCCTATTTCATTTTTACAAATAGGACATATTCTAAAAAATTTTTTAGGTTTCATTTTTATTATGATTTATAATCATAAATAGTATGTAAAAATCCTACATCAATTAGTTCATATATCACAATATTTCTCCAGTCTCTAAATCGACATTTATATCATCTTCTTCTTCGGTATATTTATCAAATGAAGATTCCCACTCATCTTTATGATTCTTTTTATATTCTTCTATTGAATCCTTATCTGATTTTATATAACCATACGGGGTAACTATAACATCTCCATTTCTAACAATTCCATTAATGTGATTTTTTTCAAGTACAATAGGAACTTGTAATCCCCAATTAATATCAACTCCATTTTTCTTAGCTTTATGTTTGGTATGAATACCACTAGGTTTTCCTTGACGAATCATAAATGATAAAGCATATTTTAAACCTCCACCACCATATGGAACTAAATTTGGTGGCAATCCTGGCATTGGATTAGGACTTAAATAACCATGATTAACAATAAAAAGAGTAGCAAAATATGGGAAATTAATATTTCTAGTCGAAGTAATTTTGTGCTGAATTACCCTTTGTATTCTTTCTCTAATAACTCTTGCTGCAACCATCATCCCACCAGAACTTTTTTTAATATCCTTCATGTCATCACCTGCTTCCATAGCTTTAGAAACAGCTTTTTCATGTTCTGCTTGAGCATCCCATTCTGCCTTACTTGGAGTTGCCCCGATAGAATCCCATAAAAAAATAATATCATGGGGAAGTTCTCCATTTTTTTGATCTTCAAGAATAGCATTAATATAATCACATGCCTCTTCTATAAAATCAATATCATCTCTGTATAAACAAAAATCCCTATTTATACCCATCATATCGGCTCTTTCCCACGACCATTTTTTTTCTGTAATTACAAATATTGGAAGTATCCCCTTTTTTTGGGCTCCAACAGCTAATTCTAATAACATTGTTGTTTTACCACAATCTGATGGACCGTATACTTCATGTACATGTCCTTCTGGAAATCCAGGAAACCCGGTTACACTTTGGAATGCTTCACTCATAGGAATCCATGACTCTGTTTTATATTCTGTTTGGACAGTTCTGATTTTTTTATATTTATCCAAATCAAAATCCTTTTTTTCTTTAAATAAAAGAGGTTTTTTGGTGGGTTCTTTTTTACTGTTTTTATCTAAAGCGAATTGTTTCTCCAATTCCTCTTGAGTTAATTTCTTTTCTTCTTCTTTTTTCTTTGCCATTATATATTATTTTTTATCATTATTCAACATATTTTCCAAATCCTCATCAGTTTGTTTTGGATTAAAGGCTCTCCAATCTGGTTTCTTTTTATCGTTTTTTCTTAGATAAAAAATCTTTGGATTTTCTTGCATTCTTCCAAATACAACTGCACCCTTACAATTAATACAATAAACTTCAACATATTTATGTTTCTTTTTACCTGCTTCTCTTGCACGTAGAGTTAAATTATCACTCTGACACAGTTCACATTTTTCAATGTTCCCAAAGGATAAACTGGATAATTCAAAATTGCATTCAAACCAATCATCACCTTCTCCATAAACAGTATAGTTTTTTCGTCCGATTTTTAATACACTAGCTATTTTCATTATTTTTTTTGTTTTAATTTTAAACAAATTTATAATTTTTTTTTTAAAAAACCAAGAAAATTAAATTATAAATTAGAAATTAGAAAAACAAACTTACTAATAAATAATAGTAAATTCCATTAAATACTAACAGAAATCTTTAACAGAATGATAGCGAAAGGATTATTTTTTTTGAGAAATAAAAGTGGACGAATTCTCAGGATATAAAATACTAATTACCAGACCCGTATCTAAATTATCACAATTGATTAAAAATGTTTTTTCGGAACTTAATGGTTTATAGGATATTTCGTTTAATAATTCATCCGAATTTGAAAATATACGAATTATAAATGGCTCAACACTATCACATTCAAACTTTAAAACTAAAGAGTTTTCACTATAGTAATATAAATCATATTGACATGATTTTTGACCAACTAAATTGGTTGGTAAAAAAAACAAAACAAAAAAAATAGCCAACAAGATATTCTTCATGACTATAAATATGGGTGAGTTTTTCTAAATTTCCTGGTCTATAAATTCCTCCACTCCGCAATCTATAAGTGAAGAACCAATTTTATATTCAACCGGAAAATTAATTTTATGATTGTGAATTAACAATTCTGATACTTCATTAATTTTAGATAATTCAGTTTCATTAAAATCAAAAACAAATGAATCAAACACTTGATACATGAAATGAATTTTTTTATCTTGAATATATTTTTTAATTTGGAATAATTTATCTATAACAATTTCAGATGCGGTTGATTGTATAAAATTATTAAATGCAGCATAATTCTTTCTTGGGCGTATGACAGTACCGTAAGGATTAATTACATATCCAAAATCTTTATATTGTTCATTTATATAATCAGATTGTTCTATAATAGGATTTAATTCAGTCATAATCTTTGAATATATCAATTCAAAACTATTCTCTCCAATATCGTTTTGAATGATTGATTTTAGCCGTTCTTCGCTACCACCATAGAGCATAGCATGATTAAAAAGTTTTCCTACTTGACGTTCTTCTTTAGAAATTTCTGATTTATTAAAAATTATTTTAGATGTGTAATCATGTAAGTCCTGATTTTTAAATTTTTCAATAAATTTTAAATCAGAAGTGGTATAAATTGCAATACGAGCTTCAAAACTAATATAATCAAAAACTACAATTTTACCATTCTTGTATCGTGATACAATCTGACTTCTTTTCTCTGATTGTTTGGGTAGGGTTTGAATATTAAAATTAGTATCATGATTATATATACGATTAGTAATTGCTCTTTTATTGGAATAATTAACCTTACAATAATATAAATTATTTTTTACTTCTACTAATTCCATATCAGGAATTTTAGATTTAAAATAAATCCTTTGATTTGATAACCACTCTGTAATAAAATCTTTTTTATAAAACCTACTTATTGATAACCATTCCTGTTCATCAATTGTATTCTGATTTATATAAACACTCATTAAATAAGGAATGATCTTTGGAATATATACATCACCAAAATAATTAAAAATTGTTTTTTCTGAAATTTCAAATTGTTCTTTAGTCCAAATTATATTTTCAAAAGATTTGAACTCATTAAAATCAGTTTCTAATACATATTTTTTAAAATTATTAAATGAAAAAATACAACAATCATACTTATTAAGTATATTATTTATTAATTTTTTAAAGTCGCCATAAATACAAAAAAGTGATTCTATATTTATTGAAATAAGTTTTCCGGAAACATATAAATATAAACATTTCCTATCAAAATACAAATAAATTAAATTCTCAGAAGGAATATTTGTAGAAATAAAAGTATTAAAATCTTCATCTAAAATTGCATCATATGTAATTTCTTCAAATGGAGTATATCTATATGCAAGACGGTCAATTAAATATTTTGTTTTCTTTTCAATTTCTGGAATATCATTAGGTTTAGTTGTAATTATAAAGGGTATATTTAAAATGTCTAAATCTAAAATTGGAATTGAATTATTATTAATTAATATCCCTGGTATATTAGATGGTTTTATATTTTTATAATTAAAAAATTCTACTAAAATACCGGTATTACTATATTTTTTTAAAAAATATTCATATTCCTTATTATTAGAAATAATAAGTCTGGCAAAATAAATTCCATTTAATTTCATAAGAGCAAATATATGAATTTAAGCTAAATTTATTTCATTGCCTTCAATTTTATTATTAACTTGTAATTCAGCCGTATATGTTTGATTAAGAATTTTGATGTCATAATAATTACGAGCATCAAAATGTACTGGGTCATAATAGGTAGAAAAATTTCCGCCCCAAACTAATTTATATTTTTCAGATATATTTAAAATTCCTGTAGAAATCCATTGAAATTTAGGAGAGTTTTTTTTAATATATACACCTTCTTTTTGTAAATTAATATCTATTGCCATTCCATAATTATGATAACTAAATCCAGCATTGGCATTATTTCCATTCTGGGCATTTAATACTCTTTGTTCTTCAGTACTTCTGTATGAACTTGTTATTTTAACGTGATAACCGAGAGTGTTTTCTACTTCATATACAAAATTTTTAAAAACATCTCTAATCTTAGGATGTAATTTATTTAACTCGGCAGTTTGAGTAGGATTATTTTTAACATCTATCACTGAAAACGTTTCTGAATCCGAGGAAGCAAAATCATCAGATATATTAGATTTATTATCTAAATTCGATGTTGATTGTTGATAAATATCCTGTAGTGTAATAGGTGGAATATATGTAAATCCAGCAAATTGTCCATTATACTTCATTTTAATTGCCTCAAATTTAGTTGTCATATCATTTGGTCTAATGGTATGAGATACTTTCATAATTTGATAAAGACCACTGAAAATATGTGTAGAATTCAAAATAAAAAATTGAGTTGGTTTAATTTGTGCATTACCAATCATCTCCACTGAAATTTTATAACTACGTCCCTCCATTACTGATAGAGCACTACAATCAAAACTTTTGTAATTATTAGAATTAGATGCATCTGCTATGGTATTAATTGCAATGGCACTTTCGGAAGTCATTTTATTATCTTCCGTTGTCATTGACAAGTTTTTAAAAATTGTATTATCAGAACTACCATAATCAATAATAAACACATCTCTTGATAAATTTAAATTATCAGCATTAAAGTCTAAATATAATTCATCACCATTATTGTAAGTCACTCTATCTTCTGGCGTAGGCATCCATAATACATAAAAGTGGTTCATTGGGGGAATGCTACCATATTCAATTAATTTTGTATATGGATTAAATAAATCATCTAATGGGTCATTAGTTATAAATCCCTTTTCTGTTTCTGCCATTCCTGGAATAGCTAAGAACATAAAGTTGTTTTTTAAGCAAATATTAGACATTACATTTAATACCGTAGATTGTTCATTATTTTTGTATAATGGGTCTATATTAATAATTGAATCTTTAATATTAATTGAAGAATTATTTTGAATATTTTGTAAAGGGAATTCATAAAACACATTAGATGCGGAATTTCCATTTGGAAAAAACTTTTCTACTACATGTTCAACAACAGATGAAGGAAGTATATTAGAGTCAACTAAATTGCGCCAATTATTACAAAGAGTATAAAACTGTTTATATAAAATTTTATAACCATCACCAGATTGTAGGTTTTGTACTATACTTTGGGTTTCGTTTTTAATTGTATTTTCAGCATTTGCTACTTCTCCTTTTAATTTTCTACTTATTTCTTTCAGTATATATCTCTGAAATCTAGATTCACTTGTATCTCCATTAAAATTCCATATCACAGGGGTATTATTTACATTGTATGCATCATCATTTCTAAATCCACTTCTGTATTTAGCATAGAAATATTTTTTTTCTGAATATAAATATCTACCAGTATCACTAATTGGTTCACTAACTAATGCTGATGAAATGTCACTTGGATTATTTTGTAATTTATGAAAATCATAAACTAAATTAGAATTTATCATTACATTAAAAGGAATATTACCATCATCATCCTTTTCAACATAAGTATAGCTATAATCTTTTTCACCTATTGGATTTGTACTATCTGAATCAGTTCCTATAATAGAGGAAAAAAAACTTACATCTGCCGAGCCAATAGAACTAGCAATAAAAGGATTTTTTTTAAGTTTATCTAAATCAAATAAAACATAAGTATCATTACCATTAGGAGTTTCATCAGCAAAATAATATATATTATTGTTAAATAATTTACTTGATGTTAAAGTTTGTTTATTGATTCCGGAAGAATTACTTATCCTATTAGTTATTACAGATAAATTAGGATTAGTTTCCCTGAAATTACCTTCATCATTTATTAATTTATCGACACTATCAAAAAAATTTAACAAATCTGTTCTATCGTCACCTTCTCCACTTCCTAATACTTTACTTAAACCTATTTTAATATTTTCAATTTCGGCAGCAATTAAATCCTCTTTATCTTCATCATTAATAGAAAATGAAAAAACAGAAATAGCATTCATAAAATAATGAGACATTAATCCTGTTCTTTCTATGATATTTGATATAATTTGTTCAGAAGTAACGGCATTAACATAGGGGTTTATAGAGCCTATTTCTAAATTGGTTATTCTTTTTTTTATACTGTTCTCAGAATTATCCTGAGCAACAACAGGGTCTTCATTAATTTTTTTTCTTTCTTCTTCTGCCAATCCATTTGATAAAGCATTAATAAAATCATTAACAAAATTTGCTTCCGGACCACTTGTTGCATAAGGTCTTTGCTCTTTAGTGTTAGCATCTTGTATTAGAGGAAAGTATTTTCCGGTAATTTCCTTATTTGTTGCTCTTCCGGGCTCATTTTTATAACCAGACATTCCTGCTTGTAAAATTCTTCCCATTAAATATGCACTATCCTGTATTAATAAATCAAAAACCTTTTGAATCGTCAGTTTTTCAATTACACTTCTATTAGTTGCTCTTAATTGAGATTTTTCATATTCCTTACAATATTCTATAGCCTTTTTAATTAATGCTTTTCCCCTATTATAATTTGATCTATTTAATGGTTCGTCCAATAAATAAACTATTTTAGAATCATTTTTACTTTCATGTTCATTTGTTAATGAAATAGAACTGATGATTTTTTCTCTAAACAATTTAGTCCCTTGATTAGTTTCTACTTGTGCTATTGATTGCTTATTTCTTTTGGCATAATCCGTTGGACTTAAAAGGGCAGTATTATTATTTTTATTTTTTTTAGAAGTAAACTTTCCAACATTTATGTATAATTTTTTATAACCATCAATTGACTGTTGATTAGAATCTTTGTCGTCCAATAATGAAGGGTCAAACCAATTAAAATCATCATCAAACATTGCAGAGCTTTCACTATCTAAAATAAGAAGGTTTTTTTTAAGTTTTTCAATATTTCTTTGAGTAACCATTTGGTTTTGCTGCACTATTTTTCCGCTTTCTATTACATCGAATATACTCATGTAATCATTAGGTATTTGCTTACCGCTATTAACGTATTTTAAATACTTAATTGATTTTAGAAAATAATATGGCATATCTGCAAAAAATCCATATAAATTAGGAATAAAAACTGCTTTAATTTCATAACTACCATCATTACCAGCATAAGTTACATCAATTCGTTTTACATTTAAATCAAGTGAAACAGGCTTACCAATATAACCTTTTAAAACTAATCTAAATTTTGGATAAGGCAATTCAAAAAGTGTTGCATAATTAATTTCATTAGTATTATCAATTAAACCACTTAAAAATTCCTTATTTCTTTTGAATTCAATTGCGGAATTGCCATAAAAATCCTTAAAAGTAATTTCTACTACAGGTTGCATTGATGGAGTAATATCTACACTTATATTAGTAATACCAAATCCAACTCCTTCTTTTAAAAATCCAATATTATAAGTTTTAATACCACTAAAATCCACACGACTACCAGACTCTGGATTTGTCGAGAGTTCGCAATATAAATATAAGTCTTCAAAATTATATTTATCAGGCGGTCTTGTATTTGGCATTATTTATCTTTGTTAAAATTAATTTTTTTATCAAACTCACCCTCAACTTCACGTAAAGGATAAGGAACCCTAATAACAGTATTTTTTGGAATATCTTCCTCCATATAATACTCAGGATTTGCTAATAATATTATAAATCCATAACCATCATCTCCATATATTGAACCTGATATTCTATCTAAACGATTTGTGTCGGGATTGTATGTCACATACCTATCGGTTTTCCTACTTGAAATAGTTATTTTTGGCATTGCTAATTGCTTGCCATCAAATGTTAAACTTTTATATCTATTAATTGCCATTGTTGTTAATATAATGAATTATATTTTTTTTTAAACATTAGTAGTTAAATTTCCGCCAAAAAATCCTGTAGAATCATTAGCCATCGGAGTCATACGAACACCACTTCTATCACCTGTATTAAAATGCCACTCACTTACAATATTGAAACTAATAGTAACACTTGCATACATTGGTTGAACCTGATTTGTCCCATCAAAAGTCCATGGCACATTGTCATAGTTGTAATTAATACTTGTTATTACCACATCATGATTAAACCAGTCTCCTAATTGAATATGACAAAGAGGTGCTTTGGTAAATGCATAACCTGCACCATCTACATTTCTGGCTGGTTTTGTACATTTGTCTATAAATTTCATTCTTTCTCTGAAGTCTAATTTATCTCCGGAGAAAAATGCCGGTTGAAATTTTAGTGCTTTTTTCATATCAGCCAATCTATCAGCAGTATCAGATACAGTATAGGATATATCTCCATATCCAGTTGCATAATCACTATCTAATTTTGTTAAACCTTTATAAATATCCTTTTCAAAATATGGATTATTCGAGATTGCTCCTGCTCTTAACAAAGATTCTTGTTTTGCATTTAATTCATTGATTTCTTTGTCTAATTGAGCAATCGCTGTATCTAATTGAGCAACACTTGGACCATTAGAAGAAGTTCCGCTTGCTGTATTTAAGTTTTTAAATTGAATATGTTCTGCTTTTTCTTTTTCTAAATTTTTAATTTTAGATTTATATTCATCTATGTTTATTAACTTATTTTTATATTCTTTGGTAAAAGATTTATCAAAAATTTCTTTTGTTATATAATCCTCACTTTCGTCATAGGAATATCCAATTTCAACAGTTTGTGCATAATCAGATAATACAAAGAACTCAATAGTTCCTTCACGCTTACCATTTGAATATGTATATAAAGGCTCTGGTCTACCTAAAAATTGAGTTTCATTCCAATTTGATGTACTGTTATGCTGAAATGATTTAATGTATGCTGGTAAATACATAGTTTGTTCTTCAACTGAATTAATTGCATAATTAGTTAATGCAAAAATTAACGATTCAGAAGTTCCTAGCATATTTTCTGATATTGGATTTCTGTAAGTATATCTGCGTCTTGATAATTTATCACTACCATCTACATTTAAACCAATTACAAATGAAGTTCCATCTTGTACATTGTAATTTTTTGAAATTCTTGAACTGCCTCTTTTAATTGTATCAATAATATTATGAACACCTCTTTTTTGGGATGTAAACATTTGAGACACCCTTTCTGTTGGTTCTGTTTGAACCATGAGATTTGAGGCTTCATCTGTAACATTACCAGGTTTTAAAATACCATCAACTCCACCTAATAAGTATTGTCCATTATTTGCAGCAGCAATTCCCGCAGGTGTACCATTACTTGAAGTATTTTGAATTTTATGATTATATTTTGCATCAAGCATTAAATATACTTCCGGATTTTTAGACCTTAAATATTCACCATTAACACTACCTTGGAATACTTCACCATTTATATTATAAAGATTTCTTTCAATTTGTGAAAGATTGGCATTATATACTAAACTTCCATAGCTATCATTTCCTAATCCCCATAATTTTTGTGAAGGATTTTCTCTTTCAAAAATTTCATTCTTTAAAAGCATTACTGCACGAATGATTGCGGAAAGCACATCTAAATTAGAAATACCAACAAACACGCTAGTTCCAACCAAAATGAGATTGGCACCTAATGGGTCAGTATCAGAAGTATTACGAGAAAGTAAGTTTTTTCTTATTTTAGTAGCCAAGTCTTCAATATCAGATGCAGAAAGACGCTGTACATTTGATTTTAATAAATTTTCCCTTAATTGTGATGCAATAGAATCTAAATTAGTAGGATTTGATACATTGTTTGATAATAAACCTGATCTTAACTGAGAGGCTATCTCATCTAAATCAATTGGCGTAGAAACATTTTGGGCAAGCAAATCTTTTCTAATCTGTTCAGCAATATTATCAATATCAATTGGCGTAGAAACATTGTTAGATAATAAAGTATTACGAATAGATTCTGCTAATTCATCTAAGTTTATTGTTTTATCAATATTTTTAGATAATAAAAAATCCCTTATAGTCTGAGATAAATCATCGAGATTAATTGGTTTATCGTTATTTTTAGCAAGTAAATCTTTTCTAATAGATTGTGCAAGTTCATCCAAATTAAATTGTACATCAATATTTTTAGCAAGTAAATCTTTTCTAATTTTATTAGCTAATGCTTCCAGGTCAATTTGTGAAGGAACATTTTTACTCAGAGCATCAGTTCTATTATTTTGAGATAATTCATCTAAGTCAATTGATTTATCATTATTTTTAGAAACCGCATCTCTTCGTTGTGAATTTGCCAAATCATCTAAATCAAACACTTCTGCTTTATTTCTAGATAATAACAATTCTCTTTGTGCATTAGAGTTATTTTCTAATGAAACCGGAGATTTAATATTTTTAGATAACACATCTTTTCTATTAGATTCTGCTAATGCTTCTAAACTAATAACCTTCGAAACATTTAGTGATAATGAATCTCTTCTAATTGTTTCAGAAATACTATCCAAATCTATTTTCTTTTCAATGTTTTTAGACTCTGAATCTGCTCTAAACGAGGATGCTATTTCATCTAGATTTATGTTTTTAGACTTATTCATTCCCATAGCATTTTTTCGGCTTGGCTCTGAAATGGAATCTAAATTAATTATTCTTTCCTTATTTGAAGATAATTGATTTTTTCTAATCTGATCACTATTTAATTCTAAATCATTAGTGTTAGTGTTTTTATTAAATGATAATGCATCTTTTCTAAATTGTTCAGATTGTAAATCTAAATCAAGACTCTTTTCAACATTAAAAGACAAAGTTTTTTCTCTTTCATTATCAGCAAGACTATCTAGATTAATTGATTCAGAGATATTTTTACTAAGCGAATTAATGCGTTCTGGTTCAGAAATCCTATCTAAGTCTATTGTAGATGGTTTATTAAATGACAACAAACCATTTCTAATATTAGAAGCAAGATTATCCAATTCAATTTTTTTACTTACGTTTTTAGATAAACTATCATATCTTAATGATTGAGAAATATTATCCAAATCAATGTTTTGACCTATATTTTTATTTAAAAGCGACTTTCGTTGATTAATAGATTCGGAATCCAGATTTATATCATTTGTTTTACTGTTTTTACTTAAAGTAGATTCTCTATTAACTTGAGAAATTTTATCTAAATCAACAAATGACGAATCATTATTTTTTGATAATAAGTTTTCACGGATTTGTTTAGCAGAACTGTCTAAATCAATAGATGCTTCAGCGTTTTTAGCTAATACATCATTTCTGAATTCTTTTACTATCGAATCTAAATTAATAGTTTTTTCTAAATTTTTTGATAAAGATTTATCCCTATATTCATTTGCAATTATATCTAAATCAATTTTTTTAGATTGATTATTACTTAATGATTCCTTGCGTAAATCAGTAG
>JACCDG010211079.1_pt1 | contig 41458 bp, 40 predicted proteins | sample 7442471 | NCBI WGS metagenome assembly JACCDG01 (sample SAMN15323444, study PRJNA562643) | freshwater metagenome | isolation source: river surface water | place: USA:Blue River Watershed | collected 2017-08-17
CCGAGGATTCCTGGGGGAACTAAACGGAATGGATAATGATGGGTACGAGAGCGAATTGTTGAAATCAACTTCTCGGGTTCGGTCGTAGCAAAAATAAAGAGAACATGTGGAGGTGGTTCTTCAACGACTTTGAGAAGCGCGTTAGCAGCGCCCGGTCCAAGTTGGTGGGCCTCATCGATGATGTAGATTTTGTAACGAGAATTTACTGGAGCGAAGAAAGCTTTATCGCGTAAGTCGCGCGCATCATCGACCAGACCATGTGTTGCAGCATCAAGTTCGATGACATCGATAGATCCTGGGCCATTGGCAACTAAATCAGTGCAGGATTGACAGGTGCCACAGGGATTTGGTGTTGGTCCCTTTTCGCAGTTGAGTGAACGCGCCATGATGCGAGCGCTAGAGGTCTTACCGCAACCACGTGGACCAGAGAAAAGATATGCATGATGAATGCGACCGGATTCCAGTGCATTCGATAAAGGAACAGTGACATGTTCTTGGCCAATGACGTCAGCAAAAGTCGATGGACGATATTTGCGATACAGCGCCAGTGACATGTCGACCTTTCTTAAGGATCCCCCGTACACCCATTAGAGCGGGCCTACCCTTGCTGCTTTCCAGCCCTGGGGGAGTTCGGCACGGTAATGCCGCACGGAGGATCTGCGGTGAATCATAGTTTGAAGCACCGATACAGTTCTCCCCTTGCTTCTTTGAGATTCTTCTCAAAGCTGCACGCTCGGGAGGATTCGCATAGCGGCCGAGTGCGCACGCTTGGAAAGCGTGTATAGGGAAACCTATCGAGGGTTCAAATCCCTCATCCTCCGCCAAAACAACTCTCATTAGCATCGCTGTGGACAACCCCAGGGGCCATTAATCGAATTCAGCCATTCTCGCGACATGGCTCGAACCTCGTGGTTTCGCAATTTCACACTCCAGTTGGCGTTATTACTAATTCTCAATTCATCTCTCGCTCCAAGTACTTCCGCCAAAGAAAAGCCTGGACAGTTCAGGGCTTCCTGTCGGATAGAGGTCGACAACGCTCACCTTTCAAAGTCAATTAAACGCAGGGAGAGTGTTGATGCCGTAAAGGTAAATGCGCGTTCGATTTGCGATGCTTACCAGACAAATGTTGTGCTTACTGTCCAGATCTATCAAGAGGGTTTGTTTAGAGACTATCTTCGAAGTAGCTACACAACTAATCCTACGAGAGCGACCTCTAATGGATTTAGGGTCGAAAACAAAAACACTAAGTGGTACTGCCAAACGAAAAAACCATCAAAGTTCTATGGAATTGCTTTCTCAACTGCAACAATTGGAGGGCAGCAACTCATAGCTCCACGTGCACGCTCCGTAATTTCCGTGAGCCTGCCATGTGGCATCTGAGTTAGGCTTGAACCATGTCAGGTGATTACTCAAATAGCGTTGAATCAGAAGAGGATGACAACTCTTTTGACCAGCTATGTCGTAACTTGCTGGCGCAGAATTCATCTCGGTACCAAGAGCAAACTCTTGAATTATTGGCAAAAGGGTTCTTGGTAGGTGAGTTGAACGGCTATAGATTCGAATACCGCATTGAAAAAAGTGAATGCTCGTTCAAATTTGCAGTTCCAGAACTTGAACTAAAACAGCACGCGCGGACTTATCTGAATTGGCGAAAGTCTCGCAAGATTAAGTATCTGCCTCAATTTTTCGCACAGTGTGAAGCTAGTTTGATTGAGAACTAGATATCTACGCCGATGTACTTGGTTTGAAGGAACTCGTGAATTCCATCGAAGCCACCTTCACGGCCCAAGCCTGATTGCTTGTTTCCACCAAATGGCGCAGCAGGATCAGAAATCATTCCGCGGTTGATGGCAACCATTCCAGAATCGATTGCTTCGGCTACGCGAATCGCGCGACCTAATTCGCTGGAATAGACATAACTAATCAATCCAAAGTCACTGTCGTTAGCAAGAGCGATTGCTTCTTCATCTGTTTCGAATGTAACGATTGGGGCAACAGGGCCGAAGACTTCATACTTGAGGATCTCATTGGATTTATCAACGGTGAGAACTGTGGGTGGATAGAAAGCGCCAGGACCTTCTGGCATTACGCCGCCAGTCTCAACCTTTGCGCCGCCTTTGACTGACATCTCGACGAGTTGGGCGATCTTGTCGCGTTCCTTTATAGAAACGCTGGCACCGAGTTGGGCGCCAGATTCGCGGCCTGGGGCCATCTTTAACTCTGACATTGCTTTAGCAAACTTGGTGGTGAATTCACCTGCAATCTTCTTATGAACATAGATGCGATTTGCAGCGGTACATGCTGCGCCGCCATTGCGCATCTTTGCGAGCATCAATCCTTTGACTGCTTCATCAATATTCGCATCATCAAGAACAACAAATGGCGCATTTCCACCAAGCTCCATTGAGCAGCGAATAACGCGGTCTGACGCTTCTTTCAGAAGGACGCGACCAACTTCGGTGGAGCCAGTAAATGAAAGATTCATGACTCGTGGATTATGCAACATACGACTGACCATTGGGCCGGCTGGTGTTGGAGTAACAAGATTGACTACGCCTTTGGGAACGCCAGCTCTTTCTAAAATATCAATGATTGCCATTGCTGTAAGTGGCGTTTCGATGGCTGGCTTGAGAATGACGGTGCAACCTGCGCCGATTGCTGGACCAATCTTTCGAGTCGCCATTCCAGCTGGGAAATTCCAGGGAGTGATAAGAAGTGAGACGCCGATTGGTTGGTGGGTTACAAGAATTCGCTTGTCACCACTGGGAGCTTTACGGAAATCCCCTTGAACGCGAACCGTTTCTTCAGAGAACCAACGGAAGAATTCAGCGGCATAGAGAATTTCACCTTTTGCATCAGTGACAACTTTTCCATTCTCGCGCGATACAAGTTCTGCGAGTTGATCGGCTTCAGCAACCATGATCTCAAATGCTTTACGTAAAATTTCTGCGCGATAACGCGGTGCAGTCTTGGCCCAATCTGGGAATGCGCGGAAAGCGGCATCGACGGCGGCATCACATTCTTGCTCGCCTGCGGTCTGGATTTCTGCAATAACGCTTCCATCGCTGGGGTCATAAACTGGAACTTTCCCGTTGCCTTTAACCCATTTTCCATCGATATAAAGATCGGTTTTTAGCTGCATGAGGGAGAGCATACGCGTGAAATTGAGGGCGTAGAATGACCAATTACTGTGGCTAAATCGTGGACAGATGGCGCGCCCGCCCCAAAGGCGCTGCAAGAACATGCGCACTTGCGGGACCCTTTTTCCTACCGTCTCAAGAAGTTCTTATTAGGTAAGCCACTCAACCGCCACACGCTAAGTCACCAACGACTCAAGAAGCGCTACGCCCTTGGCATCCTTTCATCGGATTGCATCTCATCATCGGCGTATGGATCTGAACAGATTCTGATTGCGCTACTTCCAGCATTCGGATTAGCGGCATTTACCTTATTGATGCCAATGACCTTTGTGGTCTTAACCATCTTATTAATCATCACGCTTTCGTACCGAAACGTCATCTCGGTCTATACCCAATTTGGTGGCGCATACATTGTCTCGCGCGATAACTTCGGCCCAGTCGTTGCACAGATCGCAGCCGTCGCATTGATTCTTGACTACATCGTTACTTTGGCGATTCAAACTGCAGCTGGAGTTGCGGCAATCATCTCTACCTTCCCGGAACTCGCGCCATGGAAAATCGAAATCTGCGTGGCTGTGATCTCGCTTCTCTCCTATGGAAACCTCCGTGGCGTCAAAGAGGCTGGACGAGCATTCGCACTTCCAACGTATCTCTTCGTTGGTTCGATGTTTATAGTTTTCGGAATTGGAATTTTCCGCGAACTCACCACTGGGCTTCCACAACTTGATCCTCGCGCACCTGGCGCAATTGAGATTGGAACAGAACAAGGACTTCTTTCAGCGGCTGCAATCTTTATCTTGCTACGCGCCTTTGCAAATGGTGGTTCATCGCTTACTGGACTTGAAGCTATTGCTGATGGCGTCGGATTATTCAAAACTCCGGAGTCAGTAAACGCGAAAAAGACTCTGGTGATGATGTCGATGATTCTGGGCTCTTTGGTGCTTGGAGTCTCGTATTTCGCACATCGAATCCTTGCTGTCCCTTATGAAGATGAAACTCCTACCGTCATATCGCAGGTCGCATCCACGATTCTTGGTGATGGTGCATTTGGCTCAGTCTTTTTCATTGTGGTTCAGGCCGCGACAATGTTGATTCTCTTTGCTGGAGCGAACACGACATTTAGCGCCTTTCCTATTGTCGTGAACTACGCCGCCGCAGATGGATATTTGCCAAAGTGGCTCACAAAGCGTGGACATAAGTTGAATTTCTCTAATGGAATCCTGGTTCTTTCTTCTGCTGCACTTATCTTGGTTCTCGCAACACAGGGTTCGGTTACTTACCTCGTCGCCTTCTACGCACTCGGAGTCTTTACTGCCTTTACTTTGTCAGGCCTTGGAATGGCCAAGTACAACTACACCCATCGCGAAGGAAACTGGAGAGTTAAGTTTGCAATCAATGGTCTAGCCGGCGGGCTCTCATTAGTAATCGTCATTATCTTTGCAATTGTGAAGTTCACTGAAGGTGCATGGGTAGTCCTTGTTGTGGCGCCTATATTGGTTATCTCTTTCTTGCGACTTCGTAAGCGTTACGATGCTGAAAACAAAGCGCTGGTTGTGCGAAAAGAAGAAGAGCGCGCACTCTCCATTACTCGTCATGATGTAACAGTTTTGGTTGATTCAGTCGATCTTGCGACGGTTGGAACAATCCGATATGCACGCTCGCTCAATCCTCGGTCTTTGCATGCAGTTCACTTCGTCTTGGATGATCGTCGCGCGGAGGAGATTCGCAAAGAGTGGATGTCTAATCATGGCGTTGATGATGTGCCGATTGAATTTATTGACTGTCCAGACCGCCGCCTACCTAATGCCGCCGTGGACTACGCAATTCGCGCTACCCAACGCCCTGATGTCGAATTAACTCTCCTCCTTCCCCGCCGCGCATATCGAGGTTTCTTGGGTCGATTGATTCACGATCAAACTGCTGAAGAAATTGCTCGCCCTATTTCGCAACTACCTCGAGTTGTTGCAACGATTGTTCCTTTTGATATCGACAAAATCATCTCGGGTCAGAGCCAAGTTCAGCATGCGCCAGAAGTGAAGGAAGAGCCAATCAAGGAATCTATCCCAGCACGAGCCCAGAGCAATTGGTTGCAATCCACCGAGACAATTAGCCACTATCAAGAATCAATGATGCCCATCGGGAAAATCTCGTGGCGTAAACGCGCACATGTCACTGGTCGCGTCACAGCTGTTCGTCCAGCTGCCATGGATTCAGCGCCAACTCTGGAAGTTGAAATTTGGGATGAGACAGGTGGAGTAACTCTGCAATTCTTGGGACGACGTGAAATTGCAGGACTTGAAGTTGGTTCAATGATGATCGCAGAAGGCATGGTCGGTGAACAGAACGGAACATTGACGATTCTCAATCCTTCCTACGAGATTCGGATCTAGGCGTGATCAAGAAGATCCTCAATGTGAGCGCTGCGCGATGGTTCATTGTGGGTTCGACCACCTTCGTGATTGATACTGCTCTCTTCCTTCTAGTCTTCAACTTTACGAATATTGCGGTGATTTCTAATTTGTTCTCAGGCACTGTCGCGACGACCTTTAATTATTTCTCGCATTACAGATGGTCTTTTGCTAGCGACCGCAGCCATAAGCAATCTACTTTGATTTATCTCTTCTTTTTCTTCGTATTTCTCTTTCTGGGCACTTCGCTCGTTTCATTCTTCATTCATTCGGGGCTCCACCCAGTACCTGCCAAAGTCGGAACTGCCGCAATCACTGCGCCAATCAGCTTCTTCATTATGAAATTCGTAACTTTCCGCAGAACCACATCACATGAAGCGTAGATTGGTAGTAATCCCCACCTATAACGAAGCCAGCAACATCTCGGCACTTCTCGAACGTATCTTTGATGCAATCTATGGTTGTGAAGTTTTAGTCGTTGATGATGGTTCTCCTGACCACACTGCTGAGATCTGCAAGAACTTACAGAGTAAGTATCAGAAATTGCACATTATGGAACGTAAGGGCAAAGAGGGAATCGGTAGCGCTTATCGTGCTGGTTTTGCCTGGGGGCTCGATCGTGGCTTTGACGAAATCATCGAGATGGATGCTGATGGCTCACATCAGGTTGATGACTTGTTGCGGATGATTGATGTTAAATCTGAATCGCCAGATGTCGGCCTCGTGATTGGCAGTCGCTGGATCAAAGGTGGAGCTACTGAGAATTGGTCTCGCGGTCGTGAGCTGCTATCTCGCGTTGCTAATCGATATGTGCGCGTGATGCTCGGTATGGGTGTTCATGATTCGACTTCAGGATTTCGAATCTATTCGGATAATGCCTTGCGAAAAATTGTTTTCAATCGCATTCGCAGCGAAGGTTATTCTTTCCAGATCGAGATGACGCGCGCAGCACATCAAAGTGGCACGTTGATTATGGAAGTTCCGATCACCTTTAAAGAACGCGAGAACGGCATCAGTAAGATGTCAAGAGCGATTGTTCGCGAGGCGATGTTCTTGGTAACTGCGTGGGGATTGACGCGTTTATTACCCTTTAAAAAGTCCTCGAAAAGAACCTCGAAGTAACTGGCGGTGGCGGTGGGATTTGAACCCACGGTTGAGTTTCCCCAACACGCGCTTTCGAGGCGCGCTCCTTAGGCCGCTCGGACACGCCACCGTGGGCGACTATACGCGAGGGCTAGCGTTGTTTCGAAAAGAATTCCTTCAGTATCCCCGCACACTCATCCTTGAGAACATCGGTAATTACTTCGACTTTATGGATAGAACGCGGGTCGCGAAGTAAATCCCACATCGATCCTGCCGCCCCAGCTTTCTCATCCCATGCGCCGAAAATAACCCGTGGGATTCGCGATTGCATAATTGCGCCAGCGCACATTGCACAAGGTTCAAGCGTCACAACCAGAGTGCATTCTTCTAAACGCCATGAACCAAAGGAGCGAGATGCAGCTTTAATGGCAACCATCTCGGCATGTGCCAATGGATCGCGCAGGAGTTCACGTTGATTATTTCCCATAGAAATGATTGCGCCATCTTTATTGAGAATGACCGCACCGACGGGGACATCGCCGCTAGCGGTTGCTCCAAATTTTGCGCGCTCTAAAGCCACGCGCATCGCTTTTTCGTAATCCATCTATAACTTATCTATCAATTCGATGAATTGATCACCAAAGCCAACTCGGCGTGCAATAACTTCTAGTTGTTCATCGGGATACATCTCGTCATCATCGCAGATCATCTGTAGTTCCATGGGATCAAGACCGAGATCAGCGAAGATGTTTAAGTCACCTGCAGGTTCATCTGCATCATCTTCTGCTGGCAGTTCAATATCGCTGAGCTCAAGAACTTCGGCTGCGATCTCATAATCAAGTGAGGCAATTACATCGCTCAAAACCATCTGCATACGTGAGCCGATTTGGCGAATCACAATAAAGAATTGATCATCAATAGCAAGGAGCGCCATTGCGCCACCATCGACTTGTTGGGCACGCAGCGCATCAAGGACTACGCCGATATCGGATGTTGCATCATCAGGTAATTGCGAGAGTCTCCATTGGCCATCATCGCGCCAGGCAAGGAGTGCAAATTCAAGTCCATCATCAAGACCACCATCAAGAATTTGGTCTTCCATCTCACACCTCCCGCGCTAAAGAAATGCAATGCCTCATAGTTCCACCGTTGTGCTTGGTAGTAAAGTGACGCCATGAAAGTACACGTCGTTAATCACCCTCTTGTTACCCATAAATTGACTGTACTGCGCGACAAGAAGACCAATTCTCAAGTATTTAGACACCTCGTCGACGAACTCGTCACTCTCTTGGCGTATGAGGCAACTCGCGAGGTCAGAATCGAACCCGTCCAGATCGAGACTCCTGTTGCTCCCACAAAAGGTGCGATGCTCTCGAACCCTCGCCCTGTTGTTGTCCCTATTTTGCGCGCCGGACTTGGAATGCTCGAAGGAATGATGCGCGTACTCCCGAGCGCTGATGTTGGATTTCTCGGAATGGTCCGCGACGAAAAGACGCTTCAAGCTTCAACATATGCAAATCGACTTCCAGAAGATCTCAGCGGTCGCCAGGTTTATGTTTTAGATCCCATGCTTGCTACGGGCGGAACTCTTGTCGCAGCTTTCAATTACTTGATTGAACGTGGAGCAAAAGACATCACAGCAATCTGTCTGCTTTCTGCACCAGAAGGTGCAAAAACAGTGGAGCGTGCATTTGAGAATTCAAACTTCCCCATCACCATTGTTACTGGTGCGATGGATGAGAAGTTAAATGAACATGGATATATCGTCCCTGGATTGGGCGATGCAGGAGATCGACTTTACGGAGTCGTATAAATGGCCAACACATCCCCAGGTTATGGAATCACAATCCGTGTTGAGGGACGTCCAGAATTCCAACCTGTTGCTGAAATAACCACAATCATCTCGCGTGAAGGCGCCATGATTTCAGCGCTGGATGTTGCAGATTCTCAACTAGATAATGTTGTTATTGACGTAACTTGTGATGCGATTGATGCAGCTCATGCTGAAAGAATCACTGCAGCACTGAGCGCATCACCGATTCTCAAAGTTCGTAAAGTTTCAGATCGCACATTCTTACTTCACCTTGGCGGAAAGCTTGAAGTTCAATCTAAAGTTCCATTGAAAACTCGTGATGATCTCTCTCGCGCCTACACCCCAGGTGTGGCCCGAATCTGCCAAGCAATCGCTAAAGATCCCGCTGATGCTCGCCGCCTCACAATTAAGCGCAATACCGTTGCGGTTGTGACCGATGGTTCTGCCGTTCTGGGCCTCGGCAATCTTGGACCCGCAGCTGCCCTGCCTGTCATGGAAGGTAAAGCTGCGCTCTTCAAACGCTTTGCGGATGTCGATGCCTGGCCGGTCTGTCTTGATACCCAAGATGTCGATGAAATCGTACGTACCGTCCAACTTATTGCGCCCGTGTACGGCGGCATCAACTTGGAAGATATCTCAGCCCCCCGATGCTTCGAGATTGAGGCTCGCTTACGTGAATTGTTGGATATTCCTGTCTTCCATGATGATCAACATGGCACCGCAGTCGTCGTTCTTGCAGCGCTGCGTAATGCGCTGAAGTTAGTAAAGAAAGATTTGAGTAAAGCAAAGATTATTCTCAGCGGAGCAGGCGCTGCAGGCACTGCAATCGCTCGACTACTTGTTTTGGCCGGTGCCACAAATATCATCGGTTTTGACCATAACGGCGTCATCAATAAGAAGAGTGATTCTTCAAATGAGATGCGTAAGTGGTTTATTGATCATTGCAATCCTGATCAATTCGCTGGAAGTCTTAGTGAAGCCATCAAAGGCGCTGATATCTTCATCGGCGTTAGCGCTCCTAATGTTTTGACTGAAGCTGATGTTGAATCAATGGCGAAAGATGCAATTGTCTTCGCGCTAGCAAATCCTGACCCGGAAATTGATCCCGTCCTTGCCCGTAAACATGCCGCAGTTGTTGCAACAGGACGCAGCGACCAACCAAATCAGATCAATAATGTTCTTGCCTTCCCAGGAATTTTCCGTGGACTCCTTGATGCAGGCGCGTCAAAGATTACTGATGAGCTTTTGGTGGCCTGCGCCGAAGCGATTGCATCCTGTGTCTCTGAATCCCAACTCAATGCTTCATTTATCGTGCCGAGCGTCTTTGATCCCAACGTCGTCAAAGCGGTCGCTGATGCAGTAAAGGACAAGGTTTAATTGTCTATTGCTGATTGGGTTGAACAGACGCTAGGCGCTTCAACTCCGTTCTTGATTTATGCTGCTTTTGGCGCCATTGTCTTTATCGAAACAGGCATATTGATTGCATTCTTTTTACCTGGAGATTCCATCCTCTTTGCTGCTGGCCTTATTGCTGGCACTAGAAATGACATCAACATCGTCTTACTGATTACCGTGATATTTATGGCCGCCTTTATCGGTGATCAATTTGGTTATGTTCTTGGACGCAAATATGGGCGCTCATACCTCGAGCGGCGTTCATCTCCACGCATCGATCGGATGATCGCCCGAGCAGAAGCGTTCTATGCCAAATATGGCTGGAGCGCAGTCATTCTCGCCCGTTTCTATCCATGGATCCGAACCTTCATGCCACCTATCGCGGGTATCGGCCGGATGAACTATTACAAATTCCTTGCCGCTAACGCGCTTGGTGCGTTGATATGGGGAGTTGGAATTACCTTGCTTGGGTATTACGCCGCATCAATTCCCGCACTCAAAGACTCGTCGCGCGGAATTGCAATCTTCTTCGTTCTTCTTACTATCGCTTTGACGGTTAAGAATTACTTGCGCTCTAAGCGTGATTGACGTACACCGCCCACAACGACTCCGATATAGGTCATTGCAATTCCGGTGACGAGATACCAACTCACACTCACGCCTTCACTAGGAGCATAGAGATCCAGAAGCAATGAACCGAAGAGTTGACCCCCGACGCTAAAGAGGGTGAAAGTTAAAACTCCGAGATGTTGAACAATCAACGAGGTCGATGCGATATAGATGACGCCAATTACTCCGCCGGTGTAAATCCACCATGGTCCATTTGGTAAAGGCTGTAATTCAATCTGGCCGAGAAGAATAAGAATCATAATGAAAATGACAAGGAATGATGTTCCAGTGATGAAATTCAATAGCGATGTGGTGTAGCTCTGCCCCGAGTGTTCATTAATCTGGCCATTGAGTGCGCGTTGGACTCCGACTAAAGCACCAGCAACAACCGCAAGAAATACCGCGATGAAAGAAAAGCTATGTGCTTCAATCTTGTCAAAGACTGAGACTAAGACTGCAAATACAGTTATTAGTGCAGCGCCTACTCGACGGGGAGAAATCAACTTTGGACCGCCGCCTGTGAGTCCAATGCGATCAACAATGAGTGAGGTTGCGGTCTGACCTGCAAGAGATGCTACGGAGTACACGGCTACGCCGATCAATGGGACAACGCTGGTCTGGATAGCTACGAAACTTCCACCGAGAGCGCCTGCCAACAACCGCCACCGTGGGATATCTCCGTTACGGACTGCGGCTCGAAGACGAACTATGCCGGCCTTTACTGCCGGGCTAAAGAGAGCATAAAGCGCTACGAAAAACAGACCGGAAGAGAAAGAGACGAGAGCGGCTTGTGGTGCATTATCAAGACGATGAGAGAGCTCGCCATTTGCCCGCGCTTGTAGCGCAATCAAGATTCCTGAGGCTGCCGCCAGTAAATCAAGACGGAGGAATTTACCCGCTGATCTTGTCACTGAGTTCTAACCACTCTTCCTCTAGTTTCTGACGTTGCGCTTGTATTGATTGAAGTTTATCGCCCACTTCAATCAATCTCTGGTGATCGAATGCTGCGGATTCTTGTTCTGCGACAAGGGCAGTTTCTTCTTGGGAAACTTTTTCAATCTGCTTCTCAAGGCGAGCAATCTCCTTCTTGATTAACCGTACCTGTGCAGCATCAGAGATCGTCTTCTTGGGTTGAGCAGAGATACTCTGTGCAATCATCTCTGAGCGCAGATCAAGATATTGATCCACGCCACCTGGCAGATCACGCAAAGCTTCATCTCCTAGCAAGCCAACAAATCGATCACATGCGCGTTCGAGGAAGTAACGATCGTGCGAAATAACAATCAGAGTTCCGGCATAGGTATCTAGTAAATCCTCGAGCGCTGTAAGGGTCTCAACATCAAAATCATTTGTCGGCTCATCAAGTAGAAGGACATTGGGACTATCCATCAACAATCTCGTCAATTGCAATCTGCGTTTCTCGCCGCCAGAGAGATCGCGGATCATTCTCTGTTGACCTTCATAATCAAAACCAAGGCGTTCACATAACTGAGAAGCTGAGATCTCACGTCCCCCACCGAGTTCTACGTGGAGCGCTACCTGCTCGACCGCGCCAAGTACGCGTAGCGATGGATCAAGCTCTTGCAGGTGCTGGGATAGAAACGCTGCCTTTACGGTGACGCCGGTCTGCATCTTCCCGGATGAGAACCGATACTGGCCAGCTAAAGTCCGCATCAAAGTGGTTTTTCCAGAGCCATTTACGCCGACAATTCCAATGCGATCACCAGGGCCGATATTCCAATTGAGCGACTCAATCAGAGTTGATTCACCAATCGCCAATCGCGCATGATGAATTTCAAAGACTGAGTTGCCGAGACGATTTGTCGCAAAGTTAAGGAGCTCAGCTTTGTTGCGTGGCGCTGGTTCGGAAGCGATGAGTTGATTCGCCGCATCGACACGAAACTTTGGTTTAGAGGTTCGCGCCGGAGCGCCACGACGCAGCCAAGCAAGTTCTTTACGAATCAGATTGTTCTTACGTGCATCTTCGGCTGCTTGCTGTCGCGCTCTCTCAGCTTTAGCTAGAACATACGCCGAGTACCCGCCATCGTAGGCTTCTACTTTGCCGTCTACTACTTCCCACATCGTGTCGGATACTTCATCCAAGAACCAACGATCGTGCGTAATCACAACCACAGCGAGTTCGCGACGTTTGCGAATATGTGCAGCAAGCCAAGCAACTCCTTCAACATCGAGATGATTGGTAGGTTCGTCAAGCAAGACGATGTCGAGAGGTTCGATCAATAACTTTGTGATTCCGACGCGACGTTTCTCACCGCCCGATAATGAACCAAAGGGGCGATCCATTAATTCGCTGTTGTATCCACCAAATAAACCAGCAAAGATTTCGCGCACACCAGAATCACTCGCCCATTCATGAGTCTTTTTACTACCGACCACCACATCACGAACTGTGGCTCCCGGTTCAGCGCTATCGACTTGGTTGAGCATTCCGAGTCTGGCCCAATTCGCTTTCGTCACTCGCCCTGAGTCTGGTGGCTCGATCTCAGCCAGAACTTTTAACAGGGTCGACTTGCCTCCGCCATTGCGGCCCACGATTCCGATTCGCTCACCCTCAGATACGCCCAGCGAAACATTGGTCAATAAGGGGCGAATATCAAAGGCTTTTGATACCGACTCAATATTGATGATGTTGCGGGCCACAGGGCAAGGCTAATGATTTCTCAGGTTAGAGTTTTCACATGGACTTCAAGTTTGCTGCCGCTGCGATTGGAATCATATTGGTGCTGATCTACGCGTTTGGCTCGGGCGTTTGGGTATCTAGTTCGCCTGGTTGGTATGCATCCTTAAACCGTCCGCCATGGCAACCGCCCAGCTTTATCTTCGGAATTATCTGGCCCTATAACTTCATTATGTTGGGAGTTGCCGCCGTCAACGTCGCGCAATCACTGACTCGCACCCAGAGCGTTTTTTGGTTGAGCTTCTTCGCCGCTAGCGTCGCTGCAGCTCTGATGTGGGCTTACCAGTTCTATGTTCCCCATAATCTTTCACTTGCAGCTCTGGCCCTGTCACTCGCGGCGCTTCTTACACTTCCAGTTTTATATCTAACTTTCAAAGCGTCAATTCTGATCGGGCTCTTGCTTGTTCCGTATCAAATCTGGGTTGCGATTGCCTCAACGTTGGCGTGGGGTTATTCAACGCGAAACTAGATTGGTTTATCATCTAACTTTGTAACCGAAACAATTCCTGCCGAAGCAATCAGCGCCGCTAATCCCACAAAGACTGCGCCACCTCCGAATGGCGCTGCAAGTGCACCCGCACCAAATGGAACAACAAACTGTCCAAGGCGATTACCAAAGAGTCTGATCGAGATTGCCATCGCTCGCTCTTCCATCGGAGTCTTTTTAGAAACAATCGACATCGTGAGTGGTTGACCCATCCCGAGCAGAAATCCAATCGCTGCCATTGATGCACCAAGCGTTATCGCTGAGGTCGCAAAGACTGAAACGAATAAGAGAATTGCAGAGATGAAGATGCTGTAATTCATCACGCGTGCACTACCGAATCTTGCCGTCGAGCGACCCAAGAAGAATCTCGAGATCATCGCTGAACCAGATCGAAGTGACAAGATGACGCCGATAATCACCGGGCTAATGCCAAATTCAGTACCAACCAGCGGCAGAATCACAACCAGAACATCGTTTGTTGAGGCTACCGCAAGAGAAGTCCAGATCGCTGGTTTTATGCCTGGTCTGCGCATCACATCACGCGCTTTTATAGAACCTGCTGCTTCACGCTCTTCTTTGCTCTTCGCTTGTTTCAAACCTTTGAAAACAAGAAATGGAAGTAGCGAGAGAGCGGCCACGATTGATGCAAAGACGAATGCAGATGTTGATGATTCAGGAAGTACTCCGGATGAACCAGCGATAAACCCACCCACAACCGGACCGACTGTGTGTCCAAGGGAGGTCGAGAATGAGAAATACCCAAAGTTGTGATCTTGTAAATGAACTGGGCTGCGACTTGCGACCATCGCTTGGCTCGCTGCGACGTTAGCAAGATGCGCGACGCCTGCAACCGCGGTTGCTATTGCAATCGCTACAACATCATTGAGGAAAGCAAAAGCGATTCCCAGTGCAATAAATGAAAGTGAACCCGCGACTAGAAGTGGAATCTCTCCTAATCTTCCTACCCACCTGCCCATTGGTACTGCGACAATGAGTGGAAGGAGGGCATAGATGGAAGCAATCAGACCAATTTCAAAACTACTCGCCCCATTTTCGATTGCGCGATAAGTAATCATCGGGCGCATCACATAGATGCTGGCTTGGGCAAGGGCTACATTGATGAGTAAAGCCCACAACCAAGGTTCGTTTGAGCTCTTCTTCATTATTTGGAAGTTACGCCCGCGCTCTTTTTGATCAGTTTCATAATGTTTGGCGCAAAGATCAAGGCGAGGAGCAGCAGATAGATCACCTTAGGTAGAAGTCCGGCATAGAGAATCGAGTAATCGCCGTTGCTTAACTGGAGCGCTTGGCGGAACTGAATCTCCAGGACCGGCCCCAAAATAACGCCGAGAACGAGAGGGGTATTAGGTACGCCAAACCGTCTAAAAAGATAGCCAATAAAGCCCATTATTACGGCCACGCGCAGGTCAAAGAGTGAATTGTTAAGTGAGTAGGCGCCGAGCATTCCGAATGTTGTGATGCCGGCATAGAGGTAGTGACGAGGAATCTGCAACAACTGAATCCAGATACGGATTAAGGGAAGGTTGAGCAACAAAAGAAGTGTGTTTCCAACAAACAAACTCGCAATAAGTGTCCATACCAATGGTCCGTTCATCTCAAAGAGCATGGGACCTGGTTGGATATTGAAGTTTCGTAGCGCTACTAACATGATTGCAGCAGTCGCTGATGTTGGAAGACCAAGCGCTAAGAGAGGTACAAGAACACCAGCAGCATTTGCATTATTCGCAGCCTCTGGTCCAGCAACGCCTTCAATCGCACCTTCGCCAAATTCTTCTTTATGTTTCGATAACTTCTTCTCTACTGAGTAACTAATGAAGGTCGGAACTTCTGAGCCTCCCGCAGGAATAAGTCCCATAGGGAACCCGATGGCGGTTCCGCGCAACCAAGGCTTCCACGATCGACGGAAGTCTTCGCGATCCATCCAGACTTTTCCTTTGACAGGAAGTACGCGCCATGCATCATCTTTGAATCTGCTGGCGTAATAGAGCACTTCACCGATGGCAAAGAAAGAGATGATCACAACGATGACTTCAAAGCCATCAGTTGCTTCTTGAATTCCAAAGGAGAGGCGATTGATTCCAGTCTGCTGATCTGCGCCGACTAGACCGATAATCAAGCCGACCGAAAGCGAGACAAGTCCACGAACACGAGAACTTCCCAAAAGGGTTCCTACGGCTGCAAATGCAAAGACAATCAATGCAACATAGCCAGCAGGTTGAACTTTAAGTGCGAGTTCAGCAAGAGTAGGAGCTGCAGCGGCGAGGAAAATCGTTGCGATAAGTCCGGCAACGAATGAGCCAATAGCAGCGGTCGTTAGAGCAGCGCCCGCACGCCCCTTTTTCGCCATTTTATGGCCCTCAACCGAGGTGATAACGGCGCCGGCTTCTCCAGGAGTATTGAGCAAAATTGAGGTAGTTGAACCGCCATACATCGCGCCATAAAAAACAGCGGCAAACATAATCAGCGCGGATGTTGGATCAACCGATAACGTGACCGGAAGCAACAAGGCAATCGCAAGTGCAGGTCCAATTCCTGGGAGAACTCCAACGAGCGTTCCAAGGAATGTTCCAAGTAGGCCATACATGAGGTTCTGCGCAGAAAGCGCGTTACCGAACCCCTCCATCAAAAGATCAAGATTCTCCATTTAGCCTTCCACCTCACGCGCAAGGCCCAGTAGGTTCTCAAAGAAACCATCGGGAAGGAAGATTCGTAAACCGCGAGAGAAAACAAAGTACACAACGACTGCGAAGACAAATGAGATTGCAATATCTTTAATAAATTTCCGCGATCCAAATGCGAATGTAACACCATAGAAAGTGAGAGCTGCCGCAGCGATATATCCAGCAGGTTCAAGTAAGACAATATGCAAAAGCATTGAACCGATGACAATTGTCATCGTCTTGATGTCAGGTGGAAGGAAAGCGCTTCCAGGCTCTGTGCCTTCAGCGATTCCGTACTTGCCTCGAATTACTTCAATAATGAGAAGTAATCCCACAAAAGTCGCAAAACCACCGATGATGTATTCAAATGTTTTGGGGCTAACAACTGAGTAAACACCAGGTTCTTCTAAGGTGAGGGCGTCATACAAAACAAATAACCCGAGCAATAAGAAGCCGAGTGCGAATACGCCTTCAGCTACTACTGCTCGGGTTACCTTTGTCATCTATCTATTCAGTCCTGTTACCAGCTCTGGTAAGAACTGATTCTCCTAGAGACCGATTTCGGCAATGAATGCCTTGATCTCTGGGATGTGGGTCTTGAGGAATGCAGCAAAGTCTTTTCCACCGGAGAATTCGTCGTACCACTTGTTAGCTACGAGGACTTCTTTCCAGGTGTCAGTTGAGCGCATTACATCCATAACCTTGACGAAGTTAAGGCGGTTAGCCTCGCTGATATCAGCTGGGGCCATAACTCCACGCCAGTTTCCGTAGACCAAGTTGTAACCGCTTTGAATGAAGGTCTTTGCCTTCACGCCAGCGATTGGCTTTGGTGAAGAGATACCGAGGATACGTAGACGTCCATCTGCAACATAAGGAAGAACATCTGCAACACCAATAACTCCTACTGGAGCTGCGCCGCTGAGGACCTTAGTGAGTGGTTCTGAACCCGTACCGACAACATAGTTGAGTTTGGTGATTGGAACGCCAGCAGTCTTGAGAAGCGCACCAATAACTTGGTGATCCACGCCGCCGACATTTCCACCGCTGACTGCAACTGCGCGGCCATTAGTGTTTACGTCATCAACAAATTGCTTAAGTGTCTTGTACTTTGAATTTCCTGGTACGAAGATCGCGTTGTATTCGCGCATTACTCGAGCAATCGGAGTTGAAGCTAATAGGTCTGAAGTGTTCTTGTTTGCAACTTGTGCCATTCCACCAGTAAGAGCGATACCGATAATCAGCGCTGCGTTCTGCTTACCTTTGATGGTCTGGAAGTGTGCCAAGCCAGTAGTTCCACCAGCGCCTGGTTTGAAATCTGTGGTCTGCGAAGTCAAAAGACCTTCTTTAATCAGAGTCTTTGCAATCGCATCAGTTGTTGCTGAATAACCGCCAGGACCTGCAGGAACTGTCCAGTCGATTGTTGTCAGTGGCTTGAGATCTGGGTACCACCAACGAAGTGATCCAGCTGCTGTGCCAGTTGTAACTTTCAAGCATCGCAGGTCGCTTCCTTCAACGCCGCGTGCTTTTGCAACCATGCCAGCACGTCCGCACTCATCGCCAGCTTTTGCTTTTGATGAAGGAACCTTTGCAGCAGATGCAGGGGTTGTGCCCGTGAGTACAAGTGAGAGCGCGGTCACGGCCACGCCTGCGCTTGTGAGTACTTTCTTCAAAGACATTTGTCTCTCCTAGGTTTCTCTCGAGGGTGAGAGTTGAGCGCTACCGTATAGGGCAATAAGCCCGCCGTGAAGGTAGTAAAGGTGTCGGATTGATAACGCTTTTGCCGAAATCCACGCTGTAACCGTGAAATCATGGCCCTCGTGAAGTTCTTTGCTCCCCTGATGATTACCAGCTCCGGAACCAGAAAAGAGAGCACCTTCACGGTCGACAAAGGCTTGATCACTGATATCTCCCATGGCCGAGCACCGGATGCAATTGAACTTTCCGGAACAGTAATTCCAGGTTTCGTCGATATTCATTGCCATGGTGGCGGCGGTTATGACAACTCTGTTGATCCGCGCGGTGCAGAGTTTCATCTCAAGCATGGAACCACAACGATGTTGGCAAGTTTTGTATCTGAACCAATCGATTCGATTCTCTCTAAGATCTCAAAGCTCGAATTTGCGCGCAACGTTGTTGGTATCCACCTTGAAGGCCCTTATCTATCGCATGCACATTGCGGCGCACATAAGCCTGAATATCTCAGCGTTCCCAAATCCTCTGATCTAGCGAAGATTGTTGAGACAGGAAAAGTTCGTCACATAACGATTGCGCCAGAGATTGAAGGTGCGTTAGAGGCGATCAAGTATCTATCTTCCAACGCAGTGGTGGTTGCGATAGGACATAGTGCAGCAACCACAGATACCGTGAAGCAAGCAATCAACAATGGTGCAACCATAGTCACACACCTTTATAACGGCATGAAGAAGGATTACTCAGATACCAACACTCTTGCTGGGTTTGTCCTGAGCGATCCAACTCTTGCTCTAGAAGTAATTCTCGATGGCGTTCATGTGCCGCACAACGTCCTCCAAGACTTCATTGCAAAGGCAAGCGATCGACTTATTGGCATTACCGATGCTGCGCCCTTTGCCGGAAAGCCCGATGGTGAATATGCACTTGGTGAATTGCCAGTCCTTGTTGTTGATGGTGTAGCTCGACTCAAAGGTGGCACAGCGCTAGCTGGAAGTACTTTGACTATGGATCGCGCATTTGCAACTGCCATCAAAGACTTCGCGATTAACGCGGTTGATGCAGTTGCTATGTACTGCACACGCCCAGCAGCTCTTCTTGGCGAAACGAGCGTTGGAGATATTGCGTTAGGCAAAAAGGCTAACTTCTTGGTTATGGATGATGGTTGGAAATTACAACAGGTGTACTTCGAAGGAGCGTTAGTTTCCTAGATCTTTCAGGGCCTGGCCTGATACTCGGTACACAGTCCATTCATCCATCGCAACCGCGCCTAAACTCTTATAAAACTCGATTGCTGGGGAGTTCCAATCCAGCACCCACCATTGGAAACGTCCATAGCCTCTCTCGTCACAAGTTTTGGCGAGGTGCTGCAATAGCGCCTTCCCATATCCAAATCCACGAAATTCTGGTTTCACAAAAAGATCTTCCAGATAGATACCGTGCTTGCCTTGCCAGGTTGAGTAATTCAAAAACCAGATTGCCATTCCTGCAATCTCGCCATCGACTTCAACAAGGTCACAGAAGACTTGCGGGTTTTCAGAGAAGATCGTTTCGAGCAATTCTTTCTCTGTGGCTTCCACTTCGTTCGGCGCCTTTTCATAGTGCGCAAGATCGTGAATTAATTGCAGCACTATGCCCACCTCATCACGGCGTGCGGGGCGGATATTCATGGCTACTCCCTTGTTGGCAAGAGCCTACTTTAGTGAACCTTCTGTTAGTCCGGCTACGACCTGCTTGTTGAACGCTACATAAACCGCGATCATGGGAATCGTTACCACTGTGAGGGCCGCAAATAGAAGTTGATAGTCGGTGACGTATTTGGTTGAGAAGGCTAAAAGTCCTGCAGGAATCGTCTTGAAATCATCATCTTGTACATAAATATTTGCCAGCAGGAACTCATTCCAAGAACCAAGCGCAATAAAGATTGCGACAGTAGCCAGTCCAGGTTTCAAGAGTGGGACCGCAATAATTCGATACATTCCAAAATCACTCGCTCCATCAACGCGCGCCGCCTCAAAGAGTTCCTTTGGCAATGAGTCCAAATACGCCTTAAGTAACCAGGTAGCTAGAGGGATTCCAAGTCCGGCATAAGGCAGCACGAGGGTGAAACGTTGATCCTTGAGGTCGAAGAACTCAAAAAGTTCATTCTGGGCGATGAAATAGGCCTGAATCGGAAGCAATAATCCGAGAACAAACAAGAGCAAGAGTTGTTTCTTGAATCTGAACTCATAGCGACTGAAAGCAAATGCCGCAAGAGAAGCTGCAAAGAGTGCCAGACTTGTCGCCAGAGTAGTTGTGATTGCACTATTGAGGATGTACTTGGCAAGCCCACCCTTAGTCCATGCATCTGCAAAGACACTGAAGTCCCAAGTTGTGGGAATTGAAAATGGATTATCAAAAATTGCTCCGTTGTCTTTGAATGAAGACATGAGCATCCAGAAAAGGGGAATGACATACAAGAGAGCACATAAAGTTAAAAGTAGGTGAAAAACTAACTTTCTAATCTTCATCAGTACTCCACCTGCTCAGATCCTTTGCGAATCTTGCTGTAGATGAAACCAATAATGAGGACGGTGGTGGTGACCATAATGGCAAGGGCCGAGCCATATCCGATTTCTTGGTCTCTAAAAACCATGCGCACCATGTACGTGGTGGGTACTTCGGTTGAATAGTACGGTCCGCCATTTGTCATCACGAAGAAAAGATCGAATCCCTGAATTCCACCCGTAATGCAGATGAGTACCGCAACCTCCCAGAGCCTTCTAATCATCGGCACTTTAATCTTCCAGAAGACCTGCCTCTGGGTTGCGCCATCTAATGACGCTGATTCGATTACTTCCCGCGGCAAACGCTGAAGTCCTGCATAAAAGATTGCGAGGTAAAAACCAGAATAAACCCAACCTGAGACGATGCAGATGGCTGCCAGTGCAAAACGTTGATCTCCCAGCCAAATCTGCTGCCATTCTGGCTTGCCAATAGCTTCAAAAAAGCCATTTAAAAGCCCAAAATCTGCATTGAATACAAAGCGCCACAAGACAGCGACGATAACCATGGGCAACATAACCGGGACAAAGAGTGCAATGCGATACACATCTGTTGTCTTACGAGAAGTGAGGATCCCCGCCAAAATTAGACCAATAACAACTTCGAGGACGATTGTCGCAAGAATATATATGAAAACATGTTGGAATGAGTTGAGAAAGATAGTGTCCCTCAAAGCTCTCAAATAGTTGTTGAATCCAACAACTTCGGGAGTTCCGTAACCATTCCACTTAAAGAAACTTGTTCCAAGAGTTCCTATGACTGGAATCAGGACAGTAAAACTATAGATTGCAAAAGCGGGAAGAATAAAGAGATAAGGAGTCCATCGAACGTTTGTTTTCAATGGACTCCCTCTCTTTAGCTATGGACTACTTTCGAATTAGTTCGTTTGAATCCTCTTGCGAGGACTCACAATTACGATGAAGCTAGTTTTGCCTCAGCATCATCGAGTGCTTGTTGTGGTGTCTTGACGCCACCCATAACTTCAGAAGTTGCGACGTTTAGCGCGTCAGCGACCTTGAGGTCATAACCGGTATCAGGTGGAGCAACAATTGTTCCACCAGAAGTCATCAAGTCCATCAATCTCTTCTGTAGTGGATTGAGATCGCCTGATGCTGCTGCCTTGGTAAGAGGAGCTGATCCTGCTGCAACCCACTGAGCTGTGATTTCTTCAGAGAAGAAGGCTTCAAAGAATTTGATTGTTTGATCTATCTTCTTAGACTGAGCATTAATGACATAACCTGTGGTTACGCCAAGAACGCTGTTCTGATCGCCTGCACCATCAGTGAATGCTGGCATGTTGAACCAGTCAATCTTCTTGGTAGGTGCTTCATCAGCAGCGATACCAACAAGCCATGAGCCAATTGGCAATATCGCGGCGCCACCCTTGAAGAACAGCGTGTATCCTTCATTGTCGGCGATGCTATTTGCTGATGCGTTGATGTAGGCGTTCTTCTGTAGATCAGCAACAACTCCGTAAGCCTTCACAAGTTCAGGTGAATTCATCGGGAGTTCACGAGTCATGATCTTGTGATAGGTCTCTTCACCAATGACTCTGGAGTAAAGGTGACCAAAGAGGTTACCTGCTACCCAGTAATCCTTGTTTCCGACAGAGAAGCAATCTTGTTTTGCTGCTTTGATCTTTGCACAAGCTGCCAATAATTCATCCCATGTGGTTGGTACGGTGATTCCCAACTTATTGAATGTATCTACGTCGTACCACATGACGTTGGTGACATCTGATCCGGTAGGCAACAGAAGTGACTTACCATTTGATTTGCCACTGTTGAAAGCTGCTTCAGGGAACAAGTCCTTAAGAGTTGAGGATGCGATGAGATCTGTGAGATCTGCTGCGTATCCATCTTTGTCGCGCTGAGCGGTACGAGCTCCTGCCCACTCAAAGTAGGCATCTGGTGGGTTTCCACCTGTGAGCAATCCTTGTAGACCAACTGTTGAGTAGATGTCATCATCTTGAATGATGAGCTCAACTTCCCAATCAGGATTTGCTTCTTTGAACTTTGCGATTGCTGCATCCCAGACCGCCTGACCGGCTTCTCCTGGTGATGGCAATCCAATTCGAATTACCTTATCTGTTTCATCGCCGCCTCCGCCGCAACCGCTCAGAGCTGTTGCTCCAAGAAGAGCTGCTGCAAAGATCGCGATGATCTTTTTGCGACCTCTCATAATTGAGATCACTTGTCCTTCCTTCTCCTGTAGCTATCTCCGTTACACAACAGATAGTTCTGTTGCGAGTTCTCCCAGCACTAAATCCAGACCGTCACCGAAGATTCTGGTGGGATCTTGTGCGAGAGAAATTCTGATTTTTCTTACCTTTGCCGCCTTCTCTGGCGTTCCCTTGAGATGTCCATTGATTGACGGCGTTTCTCTAAGGATTTGAGCGACTTCACCGAGGGCCTCTCCGACCGCCTTGTACTTTCTCAACCACGGTGCAATTTCGCCCTGAATTTCTGGCCAGGAAAAGTCTGATGTACCAATAATTTGATAGTTTTTTGCTACAGCGTTGGAGTAGCTCTCAAACAATTCTGCCGCCTTATCTGAGTGTCCTGTCCGCCACGCTAGCGTTGCGCCGCCGAGCACGCCTCCAAATTCAGGTGCAGCATCAACTGCAAGGCACGACTCAAAACAATTTCGGAAGAGATGACGCAGAGCGTTACGGTCTTTTTCAACCGGTACTAATTCTTCGAGTGCCCGATTCCAAGACTGATCTGCATCATAACTTTCTGAATCCCAGAGATAGTCAGCGATTGTGATGAGGGGTAATAACGATGCTTCAAATCTATCCATGGGATTTGCTACTAATCCGACTGCATGGCTTCCTAGTTTCTGCTCGCGCTTCTGGATTGGACCAATGTGTAGTTGATGCACCATTGCGACATCGTTGACAGGAAAGTTATCCCAATAGAAAGGTTTCTTAGTAGTTCCTGCCAAGAATTTCTCTGCATCAAAGACATCAAGGTACTCCGAACAGATCTGCCTTCCGGTCCACATTAAGTCAATCTCTGGACTCAATTTGCGTCCGATTTCGGAGATGTAAGGTTCATTGCCTCGACCGTGATACTGAAGAGGGCATACAAAGAGGCTGGCTTCGGCGTCGACTTTCTTCAAAGACTCCAGAACTTTATTGGCAAAAGCCGCATGCGCTTCTGCGATTGTGGCGAATGCATCTCTATCTGAGTCGAATTGAAGTTCGCCAGGAATGTCATCCAAAAGCAATCCAAAGCGTTTTACCCCGATACCCAAGAGTTGTCGGTATCTGACCAACAACGCATCAACATCTGCTTGCGAGCTGTAACTGACAGTCAGCCCCGGTGACACACAGACATTGAGCTCAATTAGCAGGTCTTTTGAGTGCGTGTTGAGCTCATGGGTTGATGTGAGAAAAGCGTCAGAGAATGGCGTGCGCCAATCAAATCTCTGCCAGGGATCATCTTTCGGGGCCAAGATGAATGTATTCAAATTCTTCTTTGCAAAGAGAGTAAGTCCCTTTATTCGCTGATCGTGAGTCCAAGGGGTCCCATAAAAACCTTCGATGACACCACGAATTCCAAACGAAGGAGCGCTTGTCCCTTGTTTGATGCCTTGGGCTTTCACAACAGTTGAATTGCAGTAGTTAATCCCATTACGTAAACCCGACAAAGAGGAAAAAGACAGAATATTTCCTTCGATTCGGAATGCTTCTTCGGCCAAACCTTGAACATGCTGTGTCTCCAAATCAAGAGATTGGCCTGTTACAAGGCAATAACGTTCGATGAATTCCTTTATGTAGCTCACAGAATTACTACTCGTTCTTTCAGTGACGCTATGAGAGCAGTGTTATGAACATCGCCTGAGGTTGTGTTACTACTACTGAAGATTTTTGGTTTAAAACCATGTTCGAGCACTATTTCAACTGCACGAGCAACAAGTGCATTGACTATTGTGGCACCAATGACAGTAGAGGTTGGACCTGTCTTCTCTTGAATCTCCGCATATGAAATCGACGCATCTCCAACTTCACCTAGATTATCAATTGTTACATCGGCTAACTCGTGAAGTTTGCGACCTTGAGCACGAGCTGCTGAAGACTTCGCGTGTCTCAAGCTGGTGATTGCTACCAACGTCAATCCGCGTTGCTTTACTTCATTAGCTATAGCCTCAACAAGGGCATTTCCTCCAGAGTTAGAAGCGATGATAAAGACGTCACCGCTCCTCAAATTGTGTTTTTCTAGAATCTCTTTCGCGTGGGTCGGATCTCTCTCAAGTTCAGTGCTTCGACTTGCATTCTTATGAAGCATCAAATCCTCTTCAAGTATCGGATTTACTGCACCCAAACCACCGGCCCGATAGAACATCTCTTCCGCAAGCATGTGTGAATGGCCTGTTCCGAATACGTGAATCAGGCCGTCATTTTCGAGGCAGACAGCCATTAATTGAGCCGTCTTCTCAATCTCTTCGGGGTTCTGCTTCAAGTGAGCCAACAATCTCTCTAGATTCTGTATATAGCGTATTTGTGCTCTCATGAGACCCTCTTACCTGTTAATGTATTCAACGTTGCACTTACATCAATCTGTAATTCATATAGATCACTTCGGTAAATACATTCTGCAGTCATAATCGGCACACCATTCTGGTCATGATCAAGCATCTTGATCATGAGGCATGGCACCTTAGAAGGGATTTCAAGAAGCGACCGCTCTCTTTCTGAAGGGTTAAATCCTGCAATCGCGGCTTTTGCATTCATAATTCGAATTCCAAAATTCTCTACAAAAGCATCATAGAGCGAGGTCTCTACATCTTCAGGCTTGAGAACTGGAATTGATCTACAAGCAATTCTTAAAGTTTCAAGTGCGATAGGTACGCCATCTGCGAAGCGAAGTCTCACAACAGCAAAGATTTCATCACCGGGTCTAATCTTGAGAGTCTTCGCAATGGTTTTATTTGCCTTGACTCGTTTAAGTGAAATCACCCGTGTGGACGGATTTTGACCTCGTGCACGAATTTCTTCGGTAAAGGATTTAAGGCGCATCTCAGATGAGATGATGGGGCGACGAACATAGGTTCCAGACCTTGCACGTCGTTCAAGTTTGCCATCAGAAATCAAATCTTCGATAGCCCGCCTTAAAGTCACGCGACAAACTCCAAAATCATCTGCCAGGATTCTTTCGCCTGGCAACCTCTCGCCTTGTGGGAGTTTCGACAAAAGTCCGACCAAGTGCTCCTTCGCACGTACTACTGCGCGGTCAGAGGTCATGTTCCAGAGAGTATTGGTCTATCGGGCTGAAATCTAGGCTCCGCCAAGAGAATTTGTAGACCAGTTTGGACCGAGTCCGGAGTAATACCGTGTAATTTTTGCAGAAATAGCCTCTTAAAAGTAGACCAGTCACCTCTAGGCAAAGCAAAAGTGAAGCGAGAGTATCTTCCAGTGAGTTCAACAGTGATCCGACCGGCAACGCTTGAGGATCTACCGGCGCTGTACAACGTAGCTCTCAAGACCGGCGATTCGGGCAATGACGCCACGGGGATGTTCCGTAATGATGTCCTTTTGGGAGAAGTTTTTGTTGGCCCCTACGTAACTCTGGCAACTAAGACAAGTTTTGTTCTGAGTATGGAAAACATCGCGTCCGGTTATGGTCTTTGCGTACTTGATACCTCAACTTTTCAACGTCAGTGTCATCAAGAGTGGTGGCCAGTTCTGCAAGACAAATATAGAAGCGCAAAAGAAGAAGCTTCTCAAGATTGGCTTCTTGCAGAGATCTTTAGCCCAACTCCATCGCCAAATGAAATATTAAATGAATATCCCTCTCATGGACACATCGATTTACTACCCCATCTACAGGGCCAAGGTTGGGGTAGAAAGATGATGCAGACCATGGAATCTAAACTTGCAGCTCTTGGTTCAAACGGTTTTCATCTCCGTGTCTCGGCTTTCAATGATCGCGGCCTTAAGTTCTATGCTGCTCTTGGTTATCAGGAACTGATGAGACGTGGAGATGAAGTAATTGTTGGAAAGAAGCTTTAGATGAGTGATTTCCTCTGGGGAGTTGCAACTTCTTCTTATCAGATTGAAGGCGCAGCGTTTGAAGATGGACGAGGCTTATCGATTTGGGACACGTTCTGCAAAGTTCCTGGCAAAGTCGCAAAAGGCGACAATGGCGATGTGGCATGTGATCACTATCATCGCTATCAAGAAGACCTAGACCTGATGAAGTGGATGGGCGTTGATGCTTACCGTTTTTCAGTCGCATGGCCGCGAGTAATTCCAAACGGTACTGGTCAGATAAACGCAGCCGGTGTGGATTTCTACGATCGGCTTATCGATGCGGCTCTGGAAAGAGGCATTGAACCGTGGTTAACGATGTATCACTGGGATCTGCCCGAAGCGCTACAACAGCGTGGGGGTTGGAACAATCGTGAAATTGTTAGTTGGTTTGAGGAATACGCGAATCTCTTGACCACGCGTTTTGGTGATCGAGTAAAGAATTGGATGACGTTAAACGAGCCACTGTGCAGCGCTTGGATTGGTCATCTCTATGGCGATATGGCACCTGGAATTCAGGATCTTCAAACGGCGCTCAATGCTTCGCACCATCTACTCATGTCACACGGAATCGCCACACAAGTAGTACGGGCTAATGTGCCACAATCGAGAGTCGGGATAGTTATCAATGTAACCCCCGCTGTTCCTGCCACAGATTCTGAAGATGATCGACGAGCCGCAGAACTAGCGAATGGTTTCGATAACGATTGGTTCCTAAATCCAGTATTTGGAAAACCGTATCCTCACGATGTTGTCGAAGCTCTCGGAAAATCTCCAGATGTACGAGATGAAGACATGTCACTGATCCATCAAGAAACTGATTTTCTCGGAGTTAATTTCTACTTCCGCCAAACCATGCAGTCAGATCCGAGCGGTAAACCTTTACCCCTCAAAGGTGTCCGTCGAGAAGGCGTCAAACGAACTGCTATGGATTGGGAAGTTCACGCACCTGCATTTGAGGACATTCTCTTGAAGATTTCTCGTGACCACGCGCCAAAAGCCATGTACATAACTGAGAATGGATCTGCATGGGATGACAAAATTACTGATGGGAATATTGAAGACGACAATCGGATCAGCTATCTACAAGAACACTTAGATGCGATGTTCTCTGCTCGCTCAAAAGGTGCGCCCATTGAAGGTTATTTCGCTTGGAGCTTCCTCGACAACTTCGAGTGGGCCTACGGATATGAGAAGCGTTTCGGGCTTGTGTACGTTGATTACGAGACTCAAGAGCGAATCCCGAAGAAAAGCGCCCACTACTACCGTGATTTACTCCTTAACCGCGCCACTCGATAAGCCGGCAACAAGCCAGCGTTGAATTGCTACCGTAAGTAAGACGATTGGAATCAAGGCAACCGTCGCAGCTGCCGCCATGGGACCCCAGTCAAGGGTTCGATTACTGATGAAACTAGCGACCAAGACTGGGAGAGTCTTAGCGTTCTCACCTGCCATGATTACTGGTATTAGGAATTCATTCCATGAAAGTAGAGAAACAAAGATTCCAGTTGCGACCAAACCTGGCGCTGCCAGAGGGAGAATTATTTTGGTGAACATCAAAATATTGGATGCTCCATCTACCCTTGCAGACTCTTCGATCTCTATCGGAATTTGCTCAAAGAAACTCATAAGCAACCAGATCGCAAAAGGCAGATTAAAGCCAGCATAAATGAGAATCAGGGCAAGTTTTGAATCATAAAGTCCTAGATAAGAACTCAATTTATAGATAGGTAACAACAAGACTATTCCTGGCAGAGCGCGGACGGCAATCATCAAACCCTCTAGAGGTCCGCGACCCTTGAATCTAGGTTTTCGAGCAAATGCGTAAGCTGCAAGGCTTCCGAAAATAAGGCAGAAGATTGTGCTGCCAATCGTAATCACGATGCTGTTCAGATAGATCTGCCAAAAGTCATCGAGCGAGAAGAGTGAGGAGTAATTCTTCATTGTTGGAGTGAAGTCGAAGAACTTAGGAGGGAGCGTATAGGTATCAACCCGGTTCTTGATCGATGTTGACACTGTCCAAAACAGCGGGAAAAGGGATAGGAAAGAAGCCAGAATCAGAAGCGCATATGAAAGTAGCTTTTTGGTTTTCATCGCACACCCTTAGAGGCTTTGCGCCAGAGGAAGTAGACCGGCAGGGTAATCAGCGCAACAAGAACGCCGAGTGCTGCGGCGCGAGAGAGTTCAAGAAATATGAATCCGGTCTTGTACGTCCACAAACCTAGCGTTGTTGTCGCGTTTCCTGGCCCACCTCTTGTCAGAATGAAGAGTGTGTCGAAAAGTTTGAGGAAGTCCATAATCTTGATCATCGTTATAACCAAGAGAGTTGGGGTGATTAATGGAAGAGTAATTCGATTGAATATCTGGGCTGATGAAGCGCCATCCACACGAGCTGCTTCATACAGCGATGGCGAAATGGCTGTGAGTGCGGCCAAAACTAGAAGCATCACAAAGGGAATAGATTGCCAAGAGTCCACAATAATAATTGCAATCAACGCACTTGTTTGCGATCCGAGCCAATTGACTTTTTCAATCTCCATCATGCTAAGTGCCCAATTAATGACACCTAGATCAGTATCAAACATGAAGCGATAAGTAAGGCCAACGGCGACGGGAGTTAATAACATAGGAGTGATAAGAATTGAACGGAAGATTCTTGTCCCGCGCAGATTCTCGTGGAGTGCCAGTGCTAGAACAACTCCCAATGGGATCTGAGTCAAAAGTCCAACAAAAGTGATGATCAACGTGATTCTAAACGTTGTCCAAGTTTCAGATGCAAGTAGGACATTCTTGTAATTATCTAACCCCACAAATGATGGCGGTAAGAACGAAGCAAGATTTATGTTGAGGAAAGAAATATAAATGCCATAAACAAAAGGAATCAGAATTGTTACTGACAGGAAGACCCAAGCTGGAATCGTAAAGTGCGCTAGGGGTCGAAGGTTCTTCTTCCTAAAAGAACGAGGCCTGGACAACTTAGTGACCATTCTCTATCACTCCGATGCCAGGCCTGTTCTCTTATCTCTGCTTTATCTAGCTCTTAGGCTCCTTAGCCAAAATTGGCTTGAGCTTCTCATTAAGCGCATCAAGCGCTGCTTGAGTCTTCTGTTTTCCGGTGAGTACTTGAGTCACAGCATCGATAGCCGCTACTTCAAACTCAGGCCAGACTGCAATTTGTGGATATCTTTCAATTCTTGAGCTTGAAGGAATCTCCAATTGTGGCAAGTATGGATTCTTTGCCACTAGATCTGAGTTGCTAATGATCGACTTACGTCCAATCGCTGCCGCGCCAGATTCGAGATACTTAACTGAATTAGTCTTTCCAAGAACGAATTCAAGGAACTTCCATGCAGCATCAGGATTCTTCGCATCAGCAGGGACTCCGATATTCCAACCTGCAAGGTGGGTGATATCTGATGAACCCTTTGGCATTGGAGCGGTGCCAATCTTTCCTGCATTCTTATTGATCGCAGGATCTAGCGCCATTCCGTAATAGCCGGAGTAGTTGAGCATTGCTCCTATGTCTTCTCCGAGGAACTTGCTTGTTGTGTCATCGCCAGTTGCAGTGATTGCGCCCTTTGGTGAGACTTCAAGAAGCTTCTTCAAATAGTCTGTCGCAGCGACAGCTTCCTTAGAGTTAACTGTTGGATTCAGGTTGTCATCGTAAAGTGAGCCACCGAATGACCAAACCAATGTCATCCACCACCAGGAAACGTTTGGACCGAAGCCCATAATCTGTCCGCCGTAGCCAGCACCTTGAAGTTTCTTGGCGTTGTTGTAGTACTCATCCCAAGTAGTTGCTGGAGTAAGTCCTAGTTTTTCATAGAGATCGGTGCGGTACCACTGAATCATTGGCTCCGTGCTCAGAGTCAGACCGAGGGTCTCTCCACCGCACTTTCCATAATCTTGTTGACCCTGACCAAAATCTCCGATGTCATATTCGCTGGAACCAGAAATATAAGAATCAAGCGGCAGCATCGCCTTTGCTTGACAGAATGGCGCCAAGAATGAGTTGTCGAATTGCGCAATGTCATAAGCTCCAGCTTTTTGGTTGTAACTCAAGAGCTGCTTCTGGTGCGCTTCTCCGTAAGGAGTTTCCGAGACATTAACTTTGATTCCAGTTTGTGCTTCAAACTCTGGAATAAAGCTCTGAATAGATGTAGATGAAGGGCTTGGAATCAAGAAGACGTTAATCTCTCCGCCAACTTCATCCGAACCTGAATCGCTACTGCTACTGCATGCGCTCAGTGTTAGAGCTGCAACTGCAATAAGAGCAACTAATCGAAATGTTTTAACTTTGGACACGTGCCTTCCTTTCGTAAAGGGAGCGACCCCTAGTTGTAGAAAAGTACCCACGAACTATTGAATTAGTAAGGGTTTGCTAGCAGAATTTCATAACATGTACATAAACGCTTCTGGTCTAATCTTCTAAAGAAAATGGTTAAAAAACTGGAAATTCCAGCCGTCAGCCAGAAAACTGGTCTGATTGTCATTGCGCATGCAGACGATCTGCTCCTCTTTTGTGGCGCTGCGTCAATTGCACTCGTCGATGCAGGATGGGATCTGCACGTTGTTCGAGTAACCGATGATTGCTGGGATAGCTGGGGAAAGACGCCGGAAGAGACAAAGAGCGCCAATGTGCTCGAATTTACTCAAGCTCTAGCCCAACTTGGAATCACAAAAATCTTCAATCTTAACCATCCAACAGATCAGCTCGGAGATTCAAGCGAAGTTCAGCTTAGAAATCAGTTGGTCGAGATAATCCGCGAAGTTAGGCCGTATCTCGTGATGACATTTGATCCTGACTCCATCAGATTTGAAGATAATCAAGACCATATTCAGGTCGCTAAAGCCACAAATGAAGCCTGTTGGACATCAGGTTTCGATAAACATCCTTACGGCGAAATAGACCAGTTGAAACCTCATTTGCCCATTGAACGCTGGTACTTTGGTAGAACAGTTGTTGAAACAACTCATCAACTCAATCTGGATCCCTACCGCGAAAGGTTGATTAATGCCATCGCTCAACATCGGACTATGCTGTTGAACATGGTTGCGCAACTTGAAGTTCAAGCAAGATTCATGGGCTACACGGTTGAAAAACTACAAAAGAAGGTGGAATTTAATCCCAGCGCCTTCGCAGAACTAATGATGAAAGATAGAGAGTTTGAGAACTATCGCGTGATTGGATCTGAAAGACTCAAGGCTGTCATAGAAGAATTTGGAGAGAAGTTATGACATTCAATGCACAAGGCTTCAACGTCACTTACGGAAATAATATTGCGGCAAATGCAATCAATGCACTTGGAGACTATGTCCTTGTGACACAACCAGAACCATGGGCGGTCATAGAAAAATCGATCACCAACAAGCCTTTACAGGTAATCCAGTCTGGCGATCTCTCTCCTGAAACTCTCGATAGGTTTGCCGAAGAGTCACCTAAAGTAACGATCGTTGGACTTGGCGGCGGAAGCGCGATGGATACATCAAAGTGGATTCATTGGAGACGGTCGCTGCCATTGATCCAATTCCCATCATTGCCCAGCGTCGATGCATGTTTCACTCGCATGTCCGCTCTGCGTGACCGCGGCGGTGTCAGATACGAGGGCGATGCGGTGCCTGAAATGGTCTATGTCGATTTCGAACTATTCCGCGCAGCTCCAAGATCAATGGTGACAAGCGGAATCGGTGATGTTCTCTCATGTCACACTGCTTGGTACGACTGGCAATTCGCATCCGAAGAGAAGAAGGATGAGTTTGGCTGGACTCCAGAAATGCCGAAGATTTCGCAGATGTATCTCGATGAACTCTATGAATGTGCGCCTGGGATATCAGAACTAACCGACGATGGACTTCGTAGATTGATGGAGCTTCACCGAGATATCGGTTGGAGATGTCACGAGATGGGTCACGCCCGCTTTGAAGAGGGATCCGAACACTTCTTCGCCTACACCTTTGAGGAAGTGACAGGACGAACGATTCTTCACGGAGAGCTCGTCAGTATGGGAGTTCTCATCATGTCTCACTTCCAAGGCAATAACTTCGAACGAGCTAGAGAAACTGTTGCTCGAGCGAACACTCGACATCGCCTTGAAGATCTCAAGGTAACTAAAGATGAAGTTATGGAGAGCTTAAGAAGGTTGCCAACCTTCACAGTAGAACAGAATCACTGGTATTCGCATGCCAGACTGGTTGATGCCGAGAAACTTAATGAAGATGAGGTTATTGGTCTTCTTAATTGGTAGAGCGAAACCTAGCAATCGCTAGTTGCGCAGCGTCGTGGGCGAGATTCTCATTGGAAATCTCGATTGTGCGTTGCAAAATTCGCTCTATTTCCGAGATCAGGAATTCACCGGATTGTGCGATTCCTCCACCAAAGACGGTCCTCGAATTCTGAAGATTTGCTACTCGCTCAGTTCGTAAGACCAATTCCGCAAGATGTTTGGCGGCGCTGTTGATGACTTCTATAGCTTTCTTATCTCCGTCTTTCGCGAGCTTAAAGACGACATGAGCAAGTCCCGCAATCTCACGACGGGAGTTTCCGTAGGTGAATTTGATGATTTCATCAAGGCTAATCTCGCTCAAAACCCCTGAGAAGATCTCTCTTATGCTGGATTCGTGTGCATCTCGCTCTAGTTCATCCAAGACGCGAATTACCGCCTCTCGCCCAATCCAATATCCTGCGCCTTCATCACCGAGAAGATAACCCCACCCTCCAACAGTTCGGATGTTGTCAGAATCATCAGCGAAGACTGCAATAGATCCAGTTCCCGCATAGAGGTAAACACCTCGCGAATTCGTGAAGTTAGCACGATAGCCGAGGGCAACATCTATCTCGATTGAAATCTGAGAGGCAGGAAATTCGTTGCGAAAGATTTCGCGAATCGCGCCGTTCTTCTCCTGATGCTCAGAGGCTCCGGTGACTCCTGCATATATTCCTGTAGGTTCGCCGGGAACTTTGGTCCTCAATTCTCTAAGGAAGGTTGTGATTCTTTCGTGTGATTCAACTCGAAATACATGACCATCTACTGGATTACTAACCCCTGAATCAATACAGGTTCCACTTTCATCGAAGATCGCCCACTTGGTAGCAGAAGCTCCAGCGTCAATCCCGATGAAGTTTTTCGTCATAGTGTGAGAGTGACTTTACTCAATCCACTTGGACTGTCTGGATTATTTCCATTCTTTATTGCGAACGACAGTGTCAGGTATTGAAGGAGGACTGCATCTGCAACAGTGGAGTGTGTCTCATCACTGAGGTCAGATCCCTGAAGAACTAATTCTCCATCCAAAGCCAATGCTCCATCACCAATCCAATAGATGATGGGTTTGTTCTCTCTAATTCTCTTGACTGTGTCGGAGATTGATTTCAACGGCATTCCATGTGGTGCCATAATGAATACTTGAGATTCCTGGTGCAGGGTTGCAATGGGGCCATGCTGGTAGTCGGCGCTTGACATACCCTGAACCGGAATATAACTAGTCTCTTGAATCTTTAAAGCTAATTCTTTTGCATTGCCGAATGAATATCCACGGCCAATAACCACAATTTCATGCGATTTCTTCAGATTGCGAATGAATGCATCTACTTGCTGGAGATTATCGATGTTCTTTCGAGTTGCCTCTATCAAATTTGAGTATGAAGCGCTGACGCCAGACTTCCATAAATCAACAAGCTTTAATGAGGCAAATAGCTCAGCCGAGTAACTCTTTGTGGCTGCGACGGCAATCTCTGGCCCAGCAAGAAGGTCTATGTGTAGATGTCCAGCTGTTGCCAGAGGCGAAGCGGAATCATTGGTCAGTGAAATAACTAGTGCGCCACCAGTCTTCGCAGCTTTGGCGTAGGAGACCAGATCTGGTGATTGTCCACTCTGACTCAGAGCAATAACAAGAGTGTTTCTGAAATCTAGTGTCGCACCATAAACCGAAATTGATGAAGGTGAAGCGAGTCCAACAGGAAGTCCGAGTTTGACCTCGATCAAGAATTTCAAAAAGTGGCCTGCGTTGTCAGATGTTCCTCGTGCCAGGACAATGACATTTGAGACTTCGCGTTCGCGGATCATATCTACGGCTCTCAAGAAGTCTTCTTTAGCAGAGTTGAGCCTCGAGAACACTTCTGGTGTCTCGCTGATTTCACTGAACATTTTGAAGTCTGACACACTCATTGCAATATCCTAACGAGACTTCTTACAGCCGAAATACAAATCTGGTCTAACAACTTCTACGTAGATGTGCATCTGGTTCAGTCTTGTCTTCCAAAATCATCTTCTACGCGCTCAATGTCATCTTCGCCGAAATACGTTCCTGTTTGGACTTCGATAAAGACGACATCGGTTTCGCCGACATTATGAATACGATGTAGAACGCCAGTTCCGATATCAATTGTTGAGCCTGCTCCCAATCGAGAGACTTTGCCATCGATAGTTACGTCGGCATCACCCGAGACGATGAACCAGTGTTCTGCGCGCTTCTGGTGGCGTTGGTATGAAAGACGCTTTCCGGGCTTGACCCAGATGCATTTAACTTTATGGGAGCTACTCTCTTGGAGAACTTCGTATGAACCCCAAGGCCTCTCAGACTTTTCTAGCACTTCCATATTCTAGTCTCTGGCGAAAATCGTTAGGCTCTCGGCATGAGAAATCCAACGCCCCAAGACAAATTCACCTTCGGCCTCTGGACTGTGGGATGGCAAGCCCGTGACCCATTTGGAGACGCCACCCGCCCTGTCCTTGATCCCATTCGCACAGTCAGCGAGTTAGCTCAACGCGGTGCGTATGGCGTTACTTTCCACGATGATGATCTGATTCCTTTTGGTTCATCTGCATCAGATCGCTCCGCTCATATCGCTCGCTTCAAGAAAGCGCTCGATGAGAACGGCATGAAAGTACCGATGGCGACCACAAACTTATTTAGCCATCCAGTTTTCAAAGATGGCGCGTTTACATCTAACAATCGTGATATCCGCCGTTATGCGATTCGCAAAGTGATGACAAATATCGAACTTGCAGTCGAACTTGGTGCCCATACTTATGTTTGTTGGGGCGGAAGAGAAGGAGCTGAAACGGATATTGGTAAAGATCCAGTTGTTGCGCTGGAAAGAATGCGCGAAGCCTTCAATGTTCTCGGACAGTTTGTCATTGATAAGGGCTACAACATCAAGTTTGCAATGGAACCCAAGCCCAACGAACCACGCGGAGATATCTTTCTGCCGACGATTGGTCACGCTCTAGCATTTATAAATTCTTTAGAACATCCAGAGCTCGTTGGCTTAAACCCTGAAGTGGGCCACGAACAGATGGCAGGACTTAATTTTGTACACGGTATCGGACAAGCGCTCTTCCATAAGAAGCTCTTCCATATCGACCTCAATGGTCAGCATGGTCCGAAGTACGATCAAGATTTGGTCTTCGGTCACGGAGATCTGAAGTCAGCGTTCTTTTTGGTTGACCTGCTAGAGCGTTATAACTACGAAGGTCCAAAGCACTTTGATTACAAGCCGATGCGCACCGAGAGCGATGAAGGCGTCTGGGCATCTGCCACAGCAAACATGCGCACTTACATCATCCTGCAAGAGCGCGCTCGTGCATTCCGCGCAGATCCACGTACTAAAGCGGCGCTAGAAAAATCAGGCGTTAACGAGCTTCTCCAACCAACAGTTGCAAGTGGCGAAAGTTGGAAGGAGATTGCTGGCGAGAGCTTCGATGTTGAGGCTGCTGGTAAGCGTGGGTATCACTATGAGGAACTTGATCAACTCGCTCTCGAGTACTTGATCGGCGTCTACTAATTCGATGACAAAGATTGTTGCGGGCGTCGATTCCTCAACTCAGTCGGTCAAGGTCGTTCTTCGCAACGCTGACTCTGGTGAGTTGATTGCGCACGCTTCACGTCCACATCCAGATGGGACTCAAGTTAACCCTCATGAGTGGAACAAAGCACTTGAGAGCGCACTTGATGAATTAAGCAAGTACAAGATTGATGCGATTTCTATCGGTGGTCAACAACATGGGATGGTCGCACTGGATAGCGATGGCGCTGTTATTCGAGATGCACTTTTATGGAATGACACTCGCTCTGACAAGGCCGCGATTGCGCTCAATGAAGAAATCCCAGATATTCACCTACAAACTGGTTCTCAATTAGTTGCCTCATTTACCGCCGCTAAAGTGCGCTGGTTAGCAGACCACGAGAGATCCAATGCCGATAAGGTCGCAGCAATCGCACTTCCCCATGATTGGCTCTCATGGCAATTGGGTGGAGCTACCAAACTTGAATCACTCTTTACTGATCGATCCGATGCATCCGGAACTGGTTATTTCAATCCGGTAACTAATCAGTATTGCCGAGATATTTTCGCCACAGCCCTACGAAGTGAACGCGATGTGACACTTCCCAAAGTTGTTGCGCCACACAAATTTGGCGGTGAAACATCAGGTGGAATTCCCATCGCTGCTGGCGCGGGAGATAACGCCGGAGCAGCACTTGGTCTTGGTGCCGCGGTTGGAGATCTAGTAATTTCGCTGGGCACTAGCGGTACCGCATTTGCGGTCTCTTCTACATCGACACACGATCCATCAGGTGAAGTTGCTGGATTTGCTGATGCCACAGGAAATTTTTTGCCATTAGCGTGCACCCTCAATGCTGCAAAGATCTTCAATACCGTTGCAACAACTCTGGGAATCTCATTTGATGAATTCAGCATTCTTGCACTCAATGCAACGCCAGGAGCCGAAGGATTGCGAATCATTCCGCATTTTGATGGCGAGCGAACACCTAATAGACCGCAAGCCCGCGGCATCTTCCACGGAATCACGCACTCGAATTTCACTCAAGCCAATATTGCTCGCGCCGCTATTGAGGGTGTTATTGCAGGGATGGTTTATGCGACCCAAGCGGTCGAGAAGTTAGGTGTTTCATATTCTCGTGTATTACTTATTGGTGGCGCTGCCAAGAATTCCGCCGTCCAACAGATTGCTGCTGACTTTTTCGCGCAAACTATCCACGTTCCACCCACAGGTGAATATGTAGCTGATGGCGCAGCTAAGCAAGCTGCTTGGGCTTTAAGTGGAAGCGCAACTCCACCACATTGGTCTTTGGGTGATGTAACCGCCATCAATCCCCGAGCTGAAGTGCGTGATGTTGTTGAAAGCTATATGGAGTTGATTCGAGCTTAACTCTGGGCTGCAGCGCGAGTGATTCGATCGCGGATTGCCACCGCAAGTCCTTCACCGCTTGGCAGAACCACATTCACAACAGAGATATCGCGAAGGTCCGCATCACGGAGCGCTGCATAAAGAACTCGGGCATATTCTTCGATGCTCTTAGGGGCTGCGAGACGAACTACTCCTTCTGGGGTTTCAACAGCGCTTGGCGCAATCAATCCCTCGCCTGCTTTAGCAGAATCACCAATTACTACTTTCGCTGATGGTGAATAGTGCTGTTTATGTGAACCTGATACTCGAACCTTTGTATCTTCTGGCTCCACCACAATGATTCCTGTACTTACTTCCACCATCTCTGCAGTGACTGCGCCCGGGCGAAGAATTGATGGATTCTCATTGGTGCAATCGATAATGGTTGATTCAACGCCAACTAAAGATGGCCCACCATCAAGAATCTGATCGCTTGGGTGAAGAAATTCTTGTAGTTCACTTCGCGCTGCTTCAGCTGTGGTTGGAGAAACAGCGCCATATCGATTTGCACTCGGCGCAGCTACTCCGTGTCCGCCCACCTTACGGAACTCCTTCAATAAATTGAGGGCCACTGTATGAGCTGGCATTCGAAGTCCAACAATCTCTTGATTACCTGTCACAAAGTCTTTGGCATGGGAACTTCGCTTGAGTAGAAGCGTCATGGGTCCAGGCCAGTAATCGCGCATCAATGAAATTGCATACTCGGGTACATCAACAGCCCAATAATCAACATCATCAAGTTCTGCGATGTGCACGATGACCGGATGATCTGCTGGTCGATTCTTTACCGCATACATCCGCGAGATTACATCAAAGTTTTCTGCATCGGCGCCAATCCCATAAACCGTCTCTGTCGGAAAGACGACAAGTCCTCCCGATTTGAGATTCTCAGCCGCTTTCTGTAATACATCCAGCGAACATTGAGAAATAATGGCGCTCACTCCTACATCCTAAGCGGTATCTTTGGCGCATGAGAAAACAGAATCGAATTATCGTTGCAATCGCATTAGCCATGGTCTCTCTTCTAAGCATTGGGGCTTTAGGACTTGCCCCGGCCCAAGCCGCAGAAACTAGCCGTCACATAACGATTACAGGCGTTGGCACTATCAATGTGGTTCCTGATGCAGTTCGTTTCTATCCAAGTGTTACCGCACTTGCTCCCAAGAGCGCTGAAGCGCTCGCAACCGCTTCCAAGACTGCTACCGCGGTTCGTGCAGCGCTGCGTGCTGAAGGAATTGCGACGAAGGATATTAAGAGTTCAAATCTCTCGGTATTTCCCGAATATAGCTACACCCAAGAAAAAGGCTCGGTAATTGTTGGTTATCGTGCAACGCAATCTTTCACAGTCATCATTCGTAAAGCAGATACTGCTGGCAAAGTTGTCGAGTCAGTCGTTAATGCTGGCAATGAGAATGTGATAATCAACGGCATCGTTCCATTTATTACCAAGGGTTCTGCTGCACTTGAAGATGCTCGTTCAGCGGCAGTTGCTGATGCGCGCGCACGCGCCACTTCTTATGCAAAGCTGCTCGGAGTCTCTCTAGGTAAAGTCATCTCTCTTCAAGAGAATTCTGCACCGTCGTATTCATTCCCGATGCTCGGAGTTGCTAAAGCAGAAGATGGCTCAACCCCCCAGATTGATCTCGGTGAAGAAGAGGTAACGGTTTCAATCACCGTCCGCTGGACTTTGAGTTAAGCAATAGTAGTTGTTTAGCGATACTCGCTAGCGATGCATTGTTCTCGATATAACCTTCTACGGCTGCATTTAAAGTGTTTGTGACGTTCTCGGAGCGAGCTTTTGCTTTGTCGTATTGAAGTGAGGCTTCCACCTGTAAAAGCAGTGTCTTTGTGAGTTTAGCCTCCGCCGCAGCAAGTTTTGCTTCAGAGAGGGCTAATTTCTGTTCATTCTCTGCGGCTATTCTCTTCCTCTCTTCATCACGCCATTTCTCTAACTCAGCAAGAGCCGCATCTTCTCTGTCTTTAATCAATTTTAGTTCGGCGGCGCTTAAAATAGACTTAACTTCTATGGAGTACTCAGCGCGCAATCCTCGATTTGTCCCACCTGGATCTACAACCGTGAGATAAAGAACCACGCGAATCGTGCCTGCTCTTTCCGCAATGAAATCACAACTGTAGAGGGTCGCATTTGTCTGACATAGAAGTTTGCCCGTGTCGCTCTCTACGCGCGCATATCTCTGCAATATTCCCATGGCTGGCCAAGTCATCGTGACCACATTGTCACTTACTGAGTGTGATAAAGAGTTTGGGCCAAGATCCCAGCTCGGATTATTTATCTGGGCTGCCAACCCAAAAACTCCCGAAGTCATTCTTCCTAGCTGTCCAAGATTGTTGCGTCCCCAACACCAAACGGTCCCAGTGAGCGTGCACGAAAAGTCACTACCTGATGAAAGCTTGAGAGTATCTGTTCCCGTATAGGGAACATTAGTGAATGGATTCAATTGAGTGCCAACCACATTTAGTCCACCTACTTGGGCAAAAGTGGTTGAACCCCAACACGACACAAGTGACTTGCTGAATTCTGCACAAGTTGAGCGAACCCCAGCCGAAAACTCTTCAACAGCATAGGTGGCTAGTGATGAGAGTTTATTTGTTGGAACTGCAAAATCAACAGTATCGAGATTTCCCAACTGGCCGCTTTCGCCCGAACCCCAACACTGCATTATTTTGTTTACGTCAGAAACACAAATCGAGTTACCCGATGAATCAATCTTTCTGATGTTGGTTAGCGAGCCAACTAATAGTGGCGTACTTGATTTATCAACTCTCCAACCCTGGGCTAATTGTCCATTGAAGTTCGTTCCCCAGCAATACACAAATCCAGTCGCAGTAACAACACAAGTGTGAGCTGTACCAAGTCCTGCATCAACCACATTCTCAATCGCAACTTTTTCGCCATGCGCTATGACAAGTCTCCCATTTGACACTAAGTTCTCAGTACTCGAGGGTTGCCCTAACTGACCCCTGTTGTTATATCCCCAACAGAACAATTCTCTAGAGGCTGTAATGGCACAGTTATGATCATCTCCTGCGAAAATTGATTCAACATCAACTACACCATTCACATATTCAGGTATTGGTGAAGTTGCAATAGTCTCTTTTTCAAAGCCTGTTCCAAGTTGTCCATATTCGTTGGAACCCCAGCAGACAACTCGCTTTACTTGCAGAAGTGCACATGCATGTTCCCGACCTACAGCAACCTGGGTTGCGTTAGAAATGCTTGAAACTCTCAGAGGTGTGGACTCAAACAAAGAATTTTTTGCCGCAGCTTGGAACTTGTTGTTGCTACCCCAGCACCAAACCTCACCGCGAGATGAAACAGCACAAGCAGATGAATGTCCCGTACTTAAACCAACAAAAGTCGGTCGCTCATAAAAGGAACCTGTTACTTCCGATGCATTTGTCGGAATAATCGTGACCGCTAATAGCATTATGGGGGTTAGAAGGACCGAAATTAATGCATTCTTGCCGTTCATCAATTCTTTTCCAGCCTTCATGAAAGAGAATTTAACCAAATATCAGTCAGAATCTTGTCAGTTCTTGGCGGATGAGCGGACACTTTTTCTTTGTCCGTTCATCCACCTTGTGGTGGGTAGTGGATTTGAACCACTGAAGGCAGAGCCGGCGGATTTACAGTCCGCTCCCATTGGCCGCTCGGGCAACCCACCGC
>JACCDG011773786.1_pt1 | contig 41408 bp, 54 predicted proteins | sample 7442471 | NCBI WGS metagenome assembly JACCDG01 (sample SAMN15323444, study PRJNA562643) | freshwater metagenome | isolation source: river surface water | place: USA:Blue River Watershed | collected 2017-08-17
AACACGTGGGGCAACGCCAGTCGAAGTAGTCCGCCCCGGGCTCATCCCCGCACGCGCGGGGAACACCTCGAACAGGATGCGCCCCTCGCGATCGAATCGGGCTCATCCCCGCACGCGCGGGGAACACGAGAGCGTCGAGGCGACGGTGTGCTTGCCTGGGGGCTCATCCCCGCACGCGCGGGGAACACGGCAGTGTCAAAGGGGCATCGCAGCCCATCAAGGGCTCATCCCCGCACGCGCGGGGAACACTCGGCGTCCTCAGCGTCTCGGCCCACACCTACGGGCTCATCCCCGCACGCGCGGGGAACACCCATTGAAAATTTTGCGTACCAATCATGTCAAAGATCGTTCGCGCCCTGGGGCGCAACCTAAACCTATGCCCGTCGAGCGACCGAAAGCAGTCCGCAGCCGTAAACGCGTTGGTGGCCAACGCCACGACGAAGCGCGTCCACGAACGCATGTTCGTCCAGCACGCGCAGATGGCCTTCGAAGTCACAGTTGTAGATCGGCACGGAGTGGCCGCTCGAACTGGACGCGATACGGTCCTCCGTGCGCGCGGTAAGCGGATCCCCGACGAGTTCGAACCCTCGGCGAGTAGCGTTCTCGCGAAGCCATGCGACCCTGTCCTCGTGGGACCGCGCCGCGATCCAGTGCTTCTTGAGCGGCCGGAACGGGCCCTCCGCTTTCGCCGCGGCGACCTCTTCGGACCGCGCGCGCCGTCGTGCCGTGTTCCCTCGCAAGAAGAACCGAAAAACGTCGCCCTGCTGCACACGCCAGGCGAAGAAGTTGCTCTTGTATTCGAGGATCTCGGGAATCCTCGACCAGTCGGGTTGTCCTTCGGACTGCACGAGCAACGTAACGATATTGAACCTCCCGTGGGAAGCGAGTCCGCGGTCGGCCCGGAAGAGGAAGTCGCGCACGCCACCCTCGAACCCACGATGCAGGAACGCGTGGAACGAAGCGATCGATGGCAGGTCGATCGACCGCACGACGAGGCGCGAGTAGTGAAACGGCACCTCGATCATGGCATCCATCCCTTCGTGGTGTCGAAATCGTCCGCGGAATCCTCGGCGCCCTGGGTCGTCCGGGGACCAACCCCCAGCGACGCATCCGTGGCCTCCGGCATCCAGGCCGTCACCGTATCGGTGGGACCGGGGAGGACCGGGTCCTGACGCCGAAGCCATGTGACCGGATCGCGCGCATAGGGGTCGACCTGCTGCTCGACGCGCAGGATTCGGTAGCCCTCGGGGACGCTTCCACCGAGGAGCGCGTTGCAGACCTGTACGGACACGCCCGTCGATCGAGTGGCCCGTGGGACTTCGGCGAGCATCGCGTCCCACGGGCCACTCAGCAGCCTCGGCAGGGCCAGGAGAGGTTCCGAGGGGACGCACGATCGTCGCCCGAGGTAGGGCGCCCAGAAGGGGTCACGGATCGCCTCCAGCAACGCCCCGAGCGTCCCCTCGCGCTCCTCGACGAGGAGCGCCACGAACGAGGCGTCGTGCAGATACCACCGACGGGTGATCAGACGGTCTTTGACGCGGGCTCCCTCCGGCGCCGGGAAGCAGGCGACCGTATGAAAGTCCTCCGCGCGATGGCCTGCGCGGTCCACCCGTACGACGAGGCGAAAGCTCGCGCGGATCACGTCCAGCGCGGCCCCATCGCCGCGCTGGACGCCGAGCGCGGCGCCAAGGAGGCCCACGACGCCGCTCCTCGTCGGCACGTCCGCGGTGGGGATGGTGTCGCCCTGAGGCCGAAGACCCCAGCTTTGCAACGGCCCCTCCAGGCGCAGCGCGAGGCCTCGGGAGGCCCTGCTCACGGAGCCCCCCCGCACGCAGCGAGGATCGCCTCGTCGAGCCGACGCACGAGGTCGGTCAACGAATCCACGCCCGACTCGTCGGAGTCCACGCTGCCGAGCGCGGAGGGGCGGGTGGTGAGGTGCATCCTCACGATCTGAGCGCCGGGCTCGTCGTACACACGCGCGACGGAGGCGAGCCGCTGACGAAGGGCGCCGATCGAGAGGTCCAGCAGACCCGACTCGGACGTGGGGCGAAGGGCGTGGTCGAACGCCGCCGAGGCGTTCAGGGGCGGACGTCGACGCAGCGACACGTCGAGGTAATCGGCGGGCGTCGCGGGGGCGGTCCCGTTCGCCCCGCCGCCGGGCATGACGAGCGCCACCGCCCGAACGAGCGCGGCGACGCCGCGGCGGGCGACGTCCACATCGCCGAGCGTCCGGACGAGCGCGGCGACGTCGACCGAAACGTGCTGGTACACGGTCCCCGCGGCGAGTTCGATTTCCCCCAGGTGTCCCGCCGACGCGCCCTTCGACCGATCGTCGACGGCAGTGAAATAGTCGTAATCGATCCTGTGGGGGCCCGTGCCCACCGCGTGGGCGACCTGCACACAGGCATCCACAGGTGGAATTTCAGTGGCCGTGCTGAAGCGACCGAAGAGCGCGACGTCGATCGGCGTACGCACCCCCCGCGCCTCGATGAATGCCGCGTACTCCTTGCGCAGTTTGCCGAGCTCGGCGTCGCGGTCGAACGCGCCGTCGCCCTTGGGGACCTTCTTACGGCCCTTGCTGCCCTCTCCGGCCGCGACCGCCTCCGCGGTCGGCGCCACCAGGACGAGTCGCTCGGCGTTGCTTCGGGCGAAGTCGAAGGTCGCCTCAATCTCGTCTTGCGCCAGGAACAGAAGCGTGGCGGTCTGGCCGGTGCCCTCTCCGGACGCGACTGCCTCCGCACGACCGAGGCTCTGCAGGAGCTCGGCCATGCCCTGTCCGACCGCCGCCGGGACGCCCTCCTTCGCCAGGGCGTCCCCCACCATCGCGGGGAGTTCGCGCGTGCGCACGCCGAGTCGTTCGGAGTCGTCGCGCAGGAGCTCGCGAAACGCCATGCGGTAGGCGTGTTTGAGGGACTGGGAGGACAGCCGGAGTCGCTCGACGCCGCCCAGGCGAGCCGTCTTCGGCGAGCCGTCCTCGCCTCGGTTCAGTCGACTGACCGGCACGGCGCGGACGCCGTGGATGCACACCCAAAGATGCCGGATCGTGTTCATGCTTTTACTTTCCTTCAGTTCGTGGTGTCAGGTTCGTGGTGTCAGGTTCGTGGTGAGCCGTAGTAACGCGACATCCACCCGGCGAGGACGCGCTGCCGTGCGTCCCCTCCCATGGTCCAGAAGACGAGATCCGCCCCGAACGCGCCCCACTCGACGGCCCCGTGTGCGGCGCGCAACACCCGCGCCATGTGGTGCGTGAGATCCCGGACGTCCCCCGCCCGCGCGACCTTTCGCATCAACGAATCCCTGAGGGTCGGTTCGAGCGCCCTCCGCATCCAGGCCCCGAAGTAGAAGGGCTCATCCGGGGTGGGGGTGAGGACGGGTCTGGCGAAAGCGAACAGGTACAGCACGGGGATCAACATCCCCAAGCTATCGTTGTCGACCTGCGGCAGGGCCCTCGTCATGAGCCACCACGCGGCCCCCTCGGTGCGCAGGCGCTCCGCGTCACGAGGGCGGACGATCTCGGCCCTGTCGCCGGGTCGAAGGTTGTCGTACGCCGTGCGGAGCGTACGCACGCGTTCAGTCCACAGCACATCACGAGCCATGAGTAGCCTCCTCCGGGTGGTGTCCCCGGATTGATTTTTGGATCGCGCCGAGCAGCGCGGCGCGCGCCGCCGCCACGGCTGGGCCCCGCGTCGGGTGCCCGAGATCGACGGACACGACGTCGTCGAAGAGGTCGAGCGCTACGCGGCGCAGGCGTCGCCCGAAGTCCGCGTCGCTCGGGCCGGACTCCTCGCGCACCTCGGTGGCGCACCTCCAGAAATTGCTCTCGAGTTCGTCCGCCCTCCTGCCCCGCGAGGGCGTCGCGGACCGGATCGCGCCGAGCAGCGCGGCGCGCACGCCCTCGACGCACAGCACGCGGCGCGCGTCGGCGTCCAGCGACGCGGCGTCGGCCGCGACGTCGTAGCGCGTGTCGACCGTCCCCAGCCACTTCGTCTGATCGAACCGCATGCCCATCGCGCGGAGGCGGACCCTCGTCGCGCCCGTCGCCCGCACATACGAGTCGACCACGGGCGCGGGCCCGCCCTCTTGCGAGGCCGTCAACCAGACCGGGAGGCCCGTCCATGCGGGGCGCGCGGGAACCACCTGCGCGCGACGCGCGCCCTTGAGGAGGCGCCAGGGCGTCCATGGGTGCGCGTAGAAACCACCTTCGACCTTGGCCCCAGGTCCAAAGGACCGGAGCCCCAGGAGCGGACCCTTGAGGTGGCAAAGGGGGCACTCGCCCTCGTCCAGGGCCGTCGCACGGACGTGGCGGGGGCACCAGAAGAGACCCTCGGTGAGGCCGATCGCGTCCCCCGATTTGACCACGCGCGCGGTGACGTTCCAAGGCGCCCCCATGACGTCCGGCGGGTAGTGCGCGCGCACCCAATCAAGCGGAAGGGTGTTCGCGTGCGCGCTCGCGCGCACGCTCGGAAGGTCGAGGAGCGTGGAGAGCGGCGAAGACCCGCGGACCGAGGGGCTGTAGCCGCGCCCGCCCTGTGGCGCGTGCGCGAAGAGGCCGTAGATCGCGACCGCCATGCAGGGCCCGCAGAGCGCGCGCAGCGGGCGCGCGCGCAGCGTCTGCCCGTAGGTCGCCGACCGTTCGACGATCAGCCGCGTGGACGCGAGGGGGTCCTCCTTGTCGTCGACGGCACGCGCCTGCATGAACCTCGGCCCGTCACCCAGCAGGGAGGCGCCCTCGACGTATGCCCGAAGATGCTCTTCAACGCGCGGACGAGGCATCGGACGCGCCAGAAGATCCACCAGATCTTCCGCCGTCTCCGCGGGCAAGACGACCTGCGTGAGGGCGGCCAGGAGCATCACCGTGCTCGCGGCGAGCCAGGGCTCGGGATGGTCGATCTGAGCGTCCGCGTCCACCTCGCCTGACATGACCTCGGCGTAGGTGACGCGTCGCGCCCCCCTACCAGTCGATACGAGGATCCAAGGATCTTCGAGAAGGTTCATGGCCCCCCTTCGTAACTCGCGTTAATGAGTCTGTCCAGACTAAAATTGCACACACATAACTTGGATAAAACGTTACCGTAGCCTCATCGAGTGGCACTATATCTTGAACTCTTCGTGCGTCACGCGAGGGAGACCCGGCTTGACCTCGAACTCTGACCCGATTACTCTCTGCAGATCGATCGTGGCTCGTGATACGCCCCACCCTCCGACCCGGAGTGAATACGTCAGGATCGGCCAGGAAGCGTCGCAGGCCGCCCAGCGCGCCTACCTGCTCGTGAAACTGCGGGCGCACGATTGGAATCTGACGGCGACCGCCCGGAGTACGGGGCTCGCGAACGCGTCGAACGTGACGCGAGAGATCCGGAAGCTCGGTCTCATCGCGGAGTACCAGGCCGCGAAGAAGGCGGGGAAGATTTCGCGCGGACCACGGGCCGTCCCCGCGTCTGAGATCGTGCCCCCTGACGCGCAACAAAGCGGCGCGGAGGATTCGCCTCCCCACGCGCCCACCCACCCTCACGGCGCCGACGCGCCACGGTGATCTCATGCTCGACCCGAAGAACCCTGTCGCGGATCGCGACGAGACGTCCAACGAACGCGCCGAGGAGCGCGCCCGGGAGGCCGCACGACAGCGGTGGCGGGACAACATGCTGGGCGCGGTCAGGGCCGTGGACCCGATCGACGTATTCACCTACCGACTCGATGCGGCCGAGCTCGTACGCGGCGAATACATGCACGAGAAGGCCGTACGCCTGAGGCTCGCACCGTTCCGCACCCCCTATCCGACCTACGGGGACAACTACGCGGACACCGTGCGCAGGCCCATCGAGCTCACGCTCGCCGTCCCTGCCGACGTACCCGGCTACCTCGAGCGGTTTCGGCTCGACACTCGCGTCGTCCTGGCGATCGTCCCGACTTCGCCCGCCGCCCAGGCCCCCAGCATCCACGAGCTCATGCGCGCGGAGATGGCACGCGGGGAACCCCCGATCCTCCCGCGGACGCCGACGAGCGCGCTCGAGGCGCTCTGTAGGGAGGCCCTCGGGGTGGCGGCCGAACTCGCCGTCGTCTACCGCGACCGCTGCGACCCCTCGGTCGCCTATGGCCTGCTCCTGCAAGCCCAGGGGAGGCTGGCGGCGGCGGTGATGTTTCGGTGGTCCCACGAACTTCGTGGGGCCACCTGCGCCGTGCTCGGCGCCGCCCTGCTGATCGCCCGACTCGTCCGGCCAGAGGAGCCCACCGACGCAGCGGTCCTTCTGACCTCGCACCTCGGCGAGGCCCTGGCCCGCGCGCGGGCCCACTGGCCGGGGAACCGCTGCCTCCTGCAAGCGCTCGGGGAGGAGGTCGGCGAGGTGGGTGAGGCCCTCACGGGCCTCCTGCTGCGCCTCCCCGAGACGCACAAGAAGCACGCGACGGGGCTGGCGGTCTGGGACGAGTGCCTCGACGTAGCCGTCGTCGTCACGCGGATCCACGCCGAGCAATGCGCGGAGTTCTGTACCTTCCCCTGAGGTCGTCGCAAATGCCCCCGCCTTTCCCTTCGCGCGACGACTCGGCCGCGCTGGCCGCGTACGAACGCGGCGCCCTTCGGCCGGCGCGGCCGAACGAGGCGCGCGTCCGAGCCTTCCTGGCCGAGCGGCCCGCGTCGACCCCGGCCGACTTCTGGGAGGCGCTCGTCAGCGGGGGCATCCTGCCGGAAAGGGCCCTCGCCGACGACCGCCGGTCGTTCGACGACCCCGACAACCGGAGCGACCATCCCGCCGGTATCGGCGCGACCGCCTGGCCCTCTAGCCTCGAAACGAGCGTCCTGTTCGCGTCGGACTTCGCCATGGTCGAGCGTGCCGAAGAGCTCGCCTTGGAAGTGGCCCGTCGACTGTCCGCCTGGAGCCCTGCCTACCGCGTACGATACGTCCAGTGGCGCGTCGTGGGCCGCGACACATGGGTCGCGTCCGTGTGGCGGGTGCAACCGTTCTTCGCCCTTCTGCGGCCCGCCATGGAGTCGTACTCCGCCCTCTCCAACGGATCGACCGAGGGTGACGAGCGGCGGGATGACTTCCACCTGGCGATCGACCGCTTGCGCGATCCGCCCGAAACGACCACATGGGCCCTCGCCAATCTGTGCTGGGCTCACCGGGCCGCGCGTGCGATCCAGTGCGACCCCTCGCTCCCCCCGAGTCCCTTCGATCCCCTCGTCGCGCTCTGGCAGACCGGCTACACGGCCCGCGGATTCACCGAAGACACCGCACTGCTCGTCGCACCCTCGCTCCCCTGAACCTCGAGGCACCGCATGATCGACGCAGATCCCCGCCCCCTCTCCGCAGCGCCCCAGGCAGATCCTACGGCGTCCTCGGGGGCGCGCGCGGACGTCCTGGCGCTGTTCGACCTCGCCATCCAGATCAAGCCAAGAAGCGGGGCGGTCTTCAGCCCCGGTCAGGACCCCCTCTACCGCTACGCACTCTGGCGCGCCCTGACGGAACCGGGCGTCGAGCCTGCCCGGTGGCTCGCGGTCATCATGCTCAACCCGAGCACCGCGGACCACACGACGGACGACCCGACGATGCGCAGCGTCCGCAGGCTCGCGACGGCCAACGGCTACGACGGCGTCCTCGTCGCGAACCTCTTTGCGCTGCGGACGCCGTCCCCACAAGCGCTCAAGCAGCATGAGCAACCGGTCGGGCCCCTGAACGACGCCTGGATCGACGCGGTCGCCGCGCGAGGGTCGGCCGTCGTCGCCGCGTGGGGCGCGAACGGGGTCTTTCGCGGGCGCGGCAAGGAGGTGGCCGAGCGGCTGGCACAGCGCCACGACCTGCTCTGCTTCCGCGAAACTTCCGGCGGATCGCCCGAGCACCCGCTCTACCTTCCGACCTCAGTCCAGCCGGCGGTCTACAGATCAAAAGTCGAGATCTAGTTTACTGCTTGACATGCGGTTAACTGTGGCTCATACACCGATGCCATGGTCGAGAAACCGAGCAGGCCCAATCCGCGCGTGAAAGTCTCCGGCCGGAAGGTGATCCGCATGGTGACCCGCGCCGTGAAAGACAACACGGGGGAACGATTCGCGGACGTACGTCGGATCGAGCTCGACGGCGCCACGTTGGTCTTCCAGGTGCGCGAGCTCGACGACGCGAACGATGCAGACTGTTACGGGATCGAGGTGTCCGTGGTCAAAACACCCCGCGCATCTCCGAAGAAGTCACGAACCTCCGCACGAAGACGAGACCCATGACGAACCACCCCTCACCCCCTCGCCTCCGAGGTCGGAAGATCGTACGCGTGGTTGGCACCATGACCACCGACCCGAGCGGAGGTCGATTCCGCAACATCGAACGCATCGAGCTCGACGGGGCCGTTCTGACCTTTCACGTCCACGAGCTCGGGGACGACTACGGGATCGAGATGACCACCCGAAGGCTGCCCCGAGAATCGGTCGGCGTTCCGCCCACCGAGGCCCCCGCGCGCAAGCGACCCTCCCCCAAGAAAGGCCAGGGGCAAGGTGAGTGAGCGCCGGGTCCGTGTGGACCGTGAGCGGCTCAAGGTCGCTCGGGAAAAAGCGGGGATGAATCAGGCCGAGCTCGCGGCGGCGGTGGGGTTGTCGCGCTCGGTCCTTTCGCACGTCGAATACGGCGACCGCATGGTGCGCGAGCCCATGCTCAACGCGCTCGCACGCGCGCTCAACGTCACGGTGGCGTGGCTCCTCGGCGCGCAAGAACCCCCGGCGTCACCGGGTGGGCCGGACCCGTTCCAGGAGCTCATCGATGAGCTCCGCGTGGAGTACATCCGGGGCCTCGACGCGGTCGAGGCTCGGGCGTCCGCCCTTCGCGCCGCCGAGGCCGACGCGCGGGAGCGCCTCGACGACGCATTTCGTCGGGCACGGTTGGCAGGGGAAGAGTACGCCCAGGCGCTCCGCAAGGAGGTCCTGGCGCGGCTGCGCGAGCGCCAGAACCCCGCCGTGGTCCCGAGCGTCTTGCAGGAAGCGGAAGCTGGTCTGCGACAGCAGGCGGCCGAAGTCGCGGTCGCGGCGAGCGAGTTCATCCGGTCCGTCGACACGCTTTTGCGGCCGAGCGAAGATCCGCTGGCAACGACGAAGGAACCCGCGCTCATCTCCCCCTCTCCCGCCATGGAGCCTTCACCCGTGGCGCCTGCGTCAATCTCCCCGCCTCCGGCCACGGAGCTTTCACCCGTGGCGCCTCCCGACGCTGACCGGCCTCCTCGGTCGGCGATCGTGTTGTTGATCGGTGGACGAGGCGCGCCGCACCCGACCACGGTGGAGGCGTTTCGTCTCCAACTGGGCGTGGAACTGCAATGGATCGATATCCCAAAGGGGAAGGACCGCGGCCTCGCAAGTATGGCCGAACGTATCGCCAACGCCCGCGTCCTTGGCGTTCTGATTCTGATGAAGAACATCAGTCATAACGCCAAGGACCGCGCGCAGGCCGCGGCCAGGAACGCGTCCAAGCTGGTCGGATTCCCGGCGAGCGCGGGGCGCGACACGCTGTTGATGAAGGCGCGCGAGGTGATGACCCTCGCCCCGGAGACTCCGCGTGCCGCGGGGAGGCCGCAGTGAACCTCGGACCGCTCCGGCAAAGGATCCGTGACGCCTCGGGGATGCCTGACGCGGTGGAGGCGGCGCGCCGCGTCGGGGAAATCTGGTCGGATCTTCAGGAGGTTGTCGATCTGGCCGAAGCGCGGATGCGCATTCTGACTCGACGGCTCCCGGACCTGCCGCTTGCCCCCACCCCGCCGTGGCTGCACGACGAGATCGCATCGCTTCGACAGGACGTCGAGGAGGATTCGACCGCGCCCGCCGAAGCGGTGCTGACCTCCACCCAGCAGATCGTGCGCGCGTTTCTGCAGGAACGGTCCGACGTCCGGGCAACGCTCTGCAGGTTCGGCCCCGATCAGGTCGAGGTCACGTGGGAAACTCTGGGCGTCATATGGCTGGTTTCAAAACCTCGTGTGCCGTGGCCGGGGGTGAGCGTTCGCGTCTACGGCGCCCCCGGAACCCGCGCACGATCGTTCTGTGAGGCTTCCGCCGTGCTGCGATTTAGCAGCACCCTGACCACCCTGGAGTCACCATGAGCAAGATCTACGACACGTTCGGGCGCCACCATGTCGTGCTGCCCGTAATCCACTTCCGGGATCGACGCGCTGCCTGGGAGTCGATCGAGGTGTGCGTCGGCGAGGGGGCCGACGGCCTCTTCTTCATCAACCAAGGCATCGACGCGGTGGGTGCGATCGAGCTCGCGACCCTGGCGAAGTCCCACCACCCGAGATCATGGGTGGGCCTGAACCTGCTCGATCACGGTCGCGAGGAAACGCTCTCCCTGTGGGACCGACACGGCCTCTTCGAGCGGCTCGATGGCCTCTGGCGCGATGACGCGGGCGTCGTCGTGAGGAGTCTTCCCGGCGGTCTGGACCCCACCGCGGAGGTCACGATCCCCCTGCGCGCGATGGACTTTCTGACGCGCCTCGAAGAGCGTGCCCCGCGCTGCCTGTACTTCGGCGGGGCCGCGTTCAAAGGTCAGCCCACCGTCCCGGCAAGCCACTGGGGTGACTGCGCACGCGCGGCCGCGCGCGTCGCGCACGTCGTGACCACGAGCGGCGACGCGACCGGCCACGCCACGCCGATCGAAAAGGTGCGCGCCATGCGGGCCTCGATCGGGCCTTCCGTCGGGCTCGCCGTCGCCTCGGGTTCGACCCCGGAGACCGTCGCGACCTACCTGGAGGAAGGCGTCCATGCCTTCATCGTGGCCACCCACATCGAGGAGGGGTTCGGTCAGATCAGACGCGCCCGGCTTCGGGCCTTTCTCGACACGGTGCGCGCGTTCGAGGGCCGCACACGATGAACTCGACGGTCTCCACACCCCACCGGATCGGCACCGTGATCGGCGGCGTGCCGCGAGACCTCGGCGCGTGGCTCGTCCGTTTGGAGGGGACGCCAAAAGAAGAGGTCGAGACGATCCTCCCGGTCGCCGTCTTCTGCTCACAGGTCCGCGCGTTGGAGGTGGGCGACCGGGTCGCGATCCGCCCGCCGCCCGCGTGTGAGGGCCTTCCACCCTGGCACGTCGTTGTTCTGTTCCCGAAGAAGGTCGAGGGCCCCGAGGAAACCCCGGTGGCGCTCGAAGGAGTTTCACGATGAGTCCGCGTGATGCCCGATTCTCTCCCACCTGTCCTTGCCTGCATGGCCGGTGGTCCCCCTTCGCACGGCGTTCGGATCCCGCCTGGCTCGGGGCTCGGTTCTTCGTGGCGAAGTGCGATCACTGCGGGCACGAGCTCGTGGAGGTGTGGGCCGGCGTCACGTCGGTACCGCTCAACGTGGCGATCATCGTCCCCCCGGAAGACGGGTGGGATCAGGAAGCCGTCCGGACGTGGTTCCACGACATCGTCGACCCGCTGTGGCGGGCATGGAGCAAGGGGCGCGCGGAGGCGCGCGGAGGCGCGCAGCAGGCGGCCATGGCGCATTGCAACCTCACGCTCGGCCTGCCGCCCTATGCCACGCGTGAGATGGCCGAAGACACCCTCCGGTCGGGCGCGTGGGATCAGATCGCCCAGAGCGAGGAAGCCTTCCGCCAGACGGAGGCATTCCTGTGGCCGCGGGGGTACGAGCGCATGGTGGTGCCGCCCCCGCCGCCACCCGCGGTGCTGGCCGCCTACGTGTGGCAACGCGAGGGGTGGGTGCCTTTCGGGCCGCGCTGGCACACGCACGTCGAGAATCCCGACGGAGACGTGCGGGTAGATTTCGTGCTCCTGAAAAGCGGCGTCCGCGCGATCTGCCCGACCCACGGCCTCGACGTGCGCGCCGCGAACCGCGTGGAGGCCGTGCGTGCGGTTCGAGAGGCGCTGGACACGCGCCGAACTTCCGAGCAACACATGGAGGGGTCCCGCGCATGAGTACCGATCACGACACGCCTGACGCACAGGCCGCATTCGAGCACACGGGGCCCATGCTGACCGACCGCGAGAAGCTCGCGCTCTTGCTGTTCTACGTCTGGGAGGGTCGCACCGAGGGCAAGGACGCGCTCGCCCAGGCTGTGACGGGTGGGGATCGGAGCGCGGCCCGTGACCTCCGCGACGAGGGCGCCGCGGTCGACGCCCGACTGCGCAGCGCCCCTGTCGCGCGGGCGAACGCCTGTGTCCGGCTCACGGGCGAGAGCTCGCCCAGGATTCACCCGGTGCTCCTGAAGGCGCTGGCCGATCTTCTGCCGCGTTACCCGCTCCCATGGCGTGTCGAGGGACCTCACCTGATCGATGCGCGCGGCGCGGTCGTGATGGCCGTGACGCACGTCGCGAATACCGACCGACTCGTCCGTGCCTGCCTCCTTTACTGCGCCGCCAGCATGGTCCATCGCCTCTTCGACGTCCCCCTTTCACCGGAGATCCGTTCATGAAGAACCTCCCTTACGTCGGCGTCACGGGCGTCTCGAGCGTGCAGGACGCCGAGATGGTGTTGAACTTCTTCCCCCCGCGGTCGTGGGCGCGCCGCGTGATGGTCGGCATCCTCGTGTCGGGCCATCGAACCCTGCGCGGCGAGCCGGGCTCCTCGCCGCGCTACCCCGCGACCCCCGTGGCGCGCGAGATCGCGGCCCACGTCCGAGCGACACGCTTGGATGTGTTTCCGGTGGTCCACTTCAACACGAAGACGACCCACGTCCCGCTCGACGTCGAACTGGCCGACCTCGTCCGGGCCGTCCCGGACCTGGGCGGCATCCAACTGAATCTGCACGCGCCCGACCCCGTCGCGCTGCGGCGCTTCCGCGAGGAGCGGCCTCACCTCGAAATCATTCTGCAAGTGTCCTTCGACAAGATCTTCCAAGGCACCCCTCGCGAAGACCTCCGCCGCTACGTCGAGTCCTACGTCGGCCTCGTCGACCATGCGCTCCTCGATGCGTCACGAGGGCGCGGCGAGGAGCTCCCCGTCGAGACGTGTGCCGCGGCCCTGCGGTCGTTCGGATCCCACTGGCTCGCGCAAGGGATTCGGGTCGGTGTCGCGGGCGGCCTCGGCCCGGACGCGGGCCCCACCCTCCTTCGGCTCGCGGACCAGAGCGGGCCCATCTTCGGCTCCTGCTCATTCGACGCCGAGTCGAGGCTGCGCGACACCTCCGACCGCCTGAACGCCGGTCGCCTTTCGGGCTATGCCGCGGTCCTCCTGACCGCGCTCCACGGGAAGCAAGTTCAGGAAGGGCACGCCTGATGCGCCTCCTCCTGAGCCGACCGATCGCCTCGATCGACGTGGAGAGCACGGGCCGCGACCCGGAGCGCGACGCCGTCGTGGAGCTCGGCGTGGTGGTGCTCCACACGGACGGATCGCGTCAGGAGCATCGATGGCTGGTGAAGCCGTGGCGGCTCATCCCGCCTCACGTCGCACGAATCCACGGCCACACGGACGCGAGCGTCGCGAACTCGCCCCCCTTCACGGAGGTCGCGGCCGAGATCGCCGCCGTGTTGGCCGAATGCGACCTGGCGGGCTACAACCTTCGCGCGCTCGACCTCCCCCTCTTGCGGCGTGAGTTCGACGCCGCGGGGATCGCGTGGCCCTGCGAGGGAGCGCGCGTCCTCGACGCCTACGCGCTCTTCTGCGAGCTCGTCCCGCGCAATCTGGGGGCCGCCGTGGCTCGTTTCTGTGGCCGAGAACATCGCGACGCACACACGGCCCTGGGCGACGCCCGCGCGACGCTCGACGTGCTCCTGGCGCAGGTCGAGAACAACCCAGGCCTGCCCGCCAGTGTCGACGCGCTCGAGCCTCTCGCGGGCGGACCGACGTCGGCCTGGGCGACGCCCTGCGGGAAGATCCGCTGGAACGACGAGGGGGACGCCTGCGCGGGCTTCGGACGCCACGAGGGGGCCCCCCTGGTCTCGATCGAAGAAGGCGCGCTCCTGTGGATGGCACGCCAGGCCTTCCTGTCGCCCGAGGCGAGGCACATGGTCTTCAGCGTGTTGCAAGGGGAGCGCCCGCGCGCGCCCGGCTTCGACCCGCTCCCGTCCCCACGGCGCCCCTGGTCGTCGAGGCAGGCGCGCGAGGAGGATCCCGCGGAAGAGGAGTCCCAGGAGGAGTTTGGAGAGGCTTCTGAGGAACCGGACGAGGGTACCGACGCGGCGCCGGTCGAGCCCTCGAAGTCACGCTGGCGACGTTTGTTCGAACGCGTTCGGGCTCCTTTTCGCCGCCTGCTGGATGTACACTCCATCGCGTTGATCGACCCCCTGCGACGCCAGGAGGCCAGGGTCTGTATCGTATTCGGACGTGGCGACGTCATCGAGTGGCCTCGGCGTGAGATCGACCCGGACGGTGACATCCCTTTCTGAGAGGCATCATGCACACGTTCAACCGAAAGTTCCTGCACCTCTCGCTCGCACTGGCCCTGTGGTCGATGGCGGTTGCGCTCGATCCGATCGCGTCCGCGTCGATCTTCTTCCTTCTCGCAAGCGTGTGGACGCTGCAATGGAGGCCGACGCTGGACGCGTGGGAGGCACGGTTGATCGAGGGCGTCCGCCGTGGCCACACGATCGCCGCCAATGCGCACGCGATTCTTTTCGGGTCCCCTGCGGTTCGTGGGGCCACGCGCGCGGCGGCCGCGTTCCTCGCCGCGACCTTGATGGGCTACGCGGCGTTCATCCTGTCGCTGTGGATCGAGTGCGAGTGGGCGCGCACGCTCCTCTCCTTCCTCGCACTCGGGACCTACGTCGTGGCGGCGGTCCTGACGAACAACGCCCTTCGGCAGATCTGGGGCGTGACCGCCTCCCTCGGCCCGTCGCACGGAGACGCGAATCGATGAACAGATCGCCGATCGAGGGCTTCCAGATCGAGCACGCGGGCCGTACGCTGCAGGTCGCGTGGGTGGACTCGCACCCTCGCTGGCCGCGGTCCTTCTGCGCAAAGGACCCTGACGACGAGGCCACCCTCGGCGTCGTGTCGCACCGCCCGAACCTCACGCGCAGGTACTGGCCGGAGGGTGTGAACGACTCCATCGAGCGCGCCATGCTGGATCACTTGATGGCGCGTGAGACGGGATGGGTGGCCACGCCGCCGCCCCTCGCGGCCAAGCTGGCGGCCCTGGCCCTGTCGGCGCGGGGGACCTTCGGACCGCCGCGCCTCCTCGAGCCCAGCGCGGGGGAGGGCGCGCTCGTGTGCGCCGCGCAGGCTCTCGGCGCGAGCGTCGTCGCCGTCGAGAGTGACCCCGGTCGGGCCGCGAAGATTCGCGCCAACGCCCCTTGCGCCGAGGTTCACATCGCTGACTTCCTGGCGCTCCCGCCGGGTCGATTGGGGCCCTTCGACGTCGTGCTCATGAGTCCGCCGTTCTCCTCCCATGGGCGGGCGCGCGCGGATATCGCCCACCTCACCCACGCGTTCAACTTCCTCGGGCCACGGGGTCGTCTCGTGGCCGTGATGCACGACCGGCTGCGTGTCAGCGCGGAGCCGGATGTCGCGCTCATGCGCGAATTCCTGGTCCACCACAACGCTTCGATCGATCCCCTGCCCGAGGGTTCCTTTCGTGCGACCGGTAGCGCCGTCAAGGCGGTGGTCGTCACGGTCACCCTGCGGTAACCGCTCTCACCTGCCTGAGACCATGAGCATGCGCCCCTCGTTCGATCCCGACCGCATCCAGCCCGGCGTCACGTTGACGGACCTGGAGGCCGACTCGCTCCGCGCCGGACTGATCGCGGCTCAGAAGGACGCGGACATGACGGCGGGCGCCCTGGCGGCCATTCGCCAGGCCCTCGAGCGAGCTCGGCGGCCCGTCACCAGACATGGAAACCTGCGCGAAGACTGGACCTGCCGCGTGTGCGGCGCGTCCCAGCAGGAGCCCCACGCCGCCGATCACCTGTGCGGCGAGGTCGAGGCGGCGCTCACACGCGTCGCGAAGCCCGAGGATGTTCTTCGTACGCACGAGGTCTAGACCATGGCCGATGGTTCCGGAACGCTCATCCCCGCAGATCGTCTCGTGAAGCCGCGCGATTACTTCCGCTGCGAGCCGCTCGGCTCGCCGCAGATGTCCGCGAAAACCTGCATCGCGAGACAGGAGAGGGCCCGCGAGAAGAGTCGGCGAGCCGCCAACCAGCAGTGGGTCACGCCCGAGGGATTCGCGGATTGTCGGGCGTGCCCCCTCGGCGCGGAGATCGCGGCCGAGCACGGTGCCACCCTCCCGCCCTCGCCCCCCGAAAAGGTGTTCCGCGCGAGGCCCGTGAAAAAGGATCCGCCGCCACCCACGCCGCCACCCACGCCGCCACCCACGCCCACCCCGCGGAGTGGAGTGGACCTCTGCAAGCATGGAGACGGTAACCCCGTGTGGGCGTCGCGGATTCAGCCTCCGCGCGTCGGCAAGGGTCACCCTTCATGGCTGATCGAAGAGGCTCGCGTAGCCTGTCGGAAGTGCTACCTGCGCCAGTACCTCAAGTGGTGGAAGGGGGAGGCTCGAAAGAAGGGCAAGGTCGCGACCGGCCGATGACCACCGCGTGCGAAAGGAGCTCCGCGCGGTCCCTCGAGATCGTCATCGGCTCGCGTCGGCTCGCGCGCTCGTCGGCCGAACGGTGGGCCCTCGACACCCTGGATCAGTGGTTTCGGGGCAGGGCCACGTACGGGTGGTTCCTCTCGGGTGGCGCGCCGGGTCCGGACTCCTGGGGGTTCGCCGCCGCCAGGAAGCACGGGCGCGAGGCACTCGAGTTCCGCCTGGACGGTCGAAGGTGGCGGAACGGAAAGCCGTCCGACGTGGCTCCGATGCGGTGGACCGAGCAGGCGCCGCCGCCTCAAAACGCCGGTCGATCCGCCTGGAAATCGTGGTGCCTGCGACGTGACGACGCGATCGTGAAGGCGGCCGCACGGGCTCTCGGCGCAGGCTGGGAGGTTCACGCCCTCGCGCTCGTCGCCGCGTGGAAGGGCACCGGAGGAACCGAGTACACGGCCCAACGACTGGCCCCCCACTGTACGACGATCCAGGTCATTCGCAGCCCAATCGGCGGAGGCTCCCAATAAACCGCTTGTGTTGCGGACAATGGTGCCTATACTCGGTCGCATGGCACGTCCACCCCACACCCCCAGGCTGTCGGAGATCGATGCGACGGAGGTCGCTCGACGCGCGGTCCAACTGGCCGCGCAACGCGCCGGGCTCCAGTGTCCGCAGGACCCCGAGCAGAGCACCCTCGGGGCCGCCGCCGCCAGGGTCGCGAGGTACGCACGGGGTGACGCGGACGCGCCGCCGCACGACCAGATCCCAGAGCTTTTGTTCGATCTCGCGAGGGGTCTCTACTGCCAAGACCCCGCGGACGTTCCCACGGACCTTCGATCGATCACGGGCGTGTGCTTCTTCGCGGCACGCGGTCGCCACAAGATGTCGGCGAAGCCGCCGGTCGCCCTGACGACGTCCGAAGTGGCCGCCCTCCTCGGACGCGACCCCTCCAACGTGCGAAGGCTGGGGAGGGAAGGCGCCCTGAAACGATGGCCCGAAGGTTCGGGCCTGTGGAGCCCGGAGTCGGTGCAGGGCTTCCTCGAGTCGTCCGATCGAACGATAGATGAATTCGACGTGAAGGCCATCGCTGAAGAAGCGAGTAGTTAACCGCTTGACAAGCGGTTAAAGGTCGCGTAAGATCTCCTCACACAGCACGGGAGATCTATGAAATCCACGAACGCTACACAACCCAAGACGCGGCCCTGCGAGGCCATGGCGGAAACGACCGGCGCACGGTGTACGCGCACGCGGACCGCCTGGGTTCCGGTCGTGCGCGGAGGCTCGGCGAGGGCGTCCTTGCGACGCGGGCGCCTGTGCCTCTGCCGCCAGCACCGCGCCGCCGCCGCCCGGAGCGCGGTGCGGAGCGCACGCGACGACCACTGGTGGAGGCTGGACAGCGTCGCGGCCGAGCCCGACGTGAAGACGCTGGGCTTGCTCCTCGCCCGCCTCGCGCGTATCCCCGGCGCGCCTCGGCTCGCGCCGGGGTGGCAGATCGATTTCAACATGGGGGCCTGGTGGTCCCAGCCGGAGGGCGGAAAGGAGACCTCGGTCCGCGAGCACGTCCTCCTCTCCGAGGCGCTCGAGCGGGCCGGGCAACCGGTCTACGCCGCGGCGGTCCGCTGGGTCGAGAATCTCGTCGCGCGCTCCAGCGGAGGGACCGGATGAGCACCCGGTTCAGCCCGTCGGGGCGCGTGTACTACGCGCGCGTGAGTCCCCTCACGCTGCTCGCGTGCGCGACCCAACAACAACAACGTGAGGTCGCGCGTCTCGCCTGCACCGTGTCGGATGTCCGCGCAGTGGCGCTGTTCGCCTCGCGCCCATCGCGCACGCGGGACGAGTCCCTGTGGGGGGTCGCGCTGCGGATCGACCGCGCGCTACGCCGAGAGGTCCGGCTCACGCTCAAGCGCGCCCTGTGCGCGGCGGGCTGGAAAATCTACAAGATGCCCGATGCCATGGCCGAGCGCGCGGTGCGCCTCGTGTCCCCTCGGCATGGCAATGCGGGCCGTAGCTGTGCTTCACGCACGCAAGGAGGATAGCGGGATGTCAAACGGTTGGAAGCCTCATTTCGAGGTCGACAGGGACGGTCTCGCCAAGCTCATGAAGCGCCATGGCGACGCGTGGGTCAAGAGCGTACTCCACGAGCTCTACCAGAACGCCGTGGACAGCCCGGACGCGCGACGGGTGTCCATGACCTGCGAGGTCTCTCGCTCCGGGGTCGTCCTCACCGTCGAGGACGACAGCCCGGAGGGTTTCAATACGCTGTCCCATGCGTGGGTTGTCTTCGCCGAGTCGACGAAGACGGCCGACCCGACCAAACGTGGTCGGTTCAACCTCGGCGAGAAAGTCCTCGCCGCGGCCTCCAAGTGGATGCGGATCGAGACCACGACGGGCGGCGTGTTCTTCGACGCCAGGGGGCGACGCATCTCGCATGATGCGCGAGAGCGAGGGACGAAGGTCACGGTGGCCCTGCAGGCCACCAGGGCGCAGGTCGAGATGCTCGACGCCGCCGCCCGCGGCCTCATCCCGCCCCGCGACATCGAGGTTTCGTGGCAAGGTTCGGTGTTGGCTCGGCCGATTCCGGCCGCGTCTTTCAAATGTTCGTTGACGACCGAGTGCGCGGACGACCTCGGGGTGCTGCGGCGACGCGAGCGCTGCACGCAGGTCGACGTGTACGAGACGATGGCCGAGTGCGGCGAGCTCCTGGAGCTCGGAATTCCGGTCATGGGCCTCGAGGGCGACCGCCTGCGATTCGACGTGCAACAGAAGGTGCCGCTGGGGTTCGAGCGCGACCACGTCGGCGCGAGGTTCCTGAGGAGCCTCCGCGTCCATGCCGTCAACGCACTGCCGGACCTGATCGGCCGAGGCGACTCGCACCGGCCCTGGCTGCGTGACGCGCTCGGCGACCACAGGGCCTCGAAGGAGGTGGTCCGAAAGGCCCTCGAGGACCGCTTCGGGACCAAGGTCGTCGCCGCGGACCCGAGTGACACCGAGGCGATGAAGACGGCCGTCTCGCACGACTATGTCGTCATCCACGGCTCCCAACTGACGGCCGGCGAGTGGCAGAACGTGCGCCGCGACGGCCTCGCCCCTGCGGCGGGCAAGGTGTTCCCGTCACCGAAGGCGTACGGCGGCACCGCGCCCCTCGAGACCGTCCCGGAGGCGCTCTGGACGGAAGGCATGCGCCTTCTGGCCGCCTACGCCCGGAGGCTGGCTTGCGACTTCTTCGGCCCCCCCTTCGAGCTCGACGTGGTGTTCGAGAAGAGCGCCGCGTCCTGGCTCGCCAACTACGGCGCGTCGAGGCTCGCCTTCAACGTCGCGCGGCTCGGGGACGAGTGGTTCGCGGCTTGCGTCGATGGGATCGAGGAGCGCCACGACGAGCTCCTCCTGCACGAGCTCGCCCACCACCACGGGGGGCACCTCGACGCGGGCTACCATGACGCGCTTTGCCGTTTCGGCGCGGTCCTCCGCCGCCGCGGGAACGCTGCCGAAAATAGCGCGCGGGTGGCGGAGGGGTTTCAGCCCCTCTGGAGGGATGACGATGCCGCGCTCTAAAACGCTGAACGATTCGAAGGCCGTGGCGGCGTGCCGGGCGCTTCTGGCGGGGGCTCCGGGAACGATCGAAACGTTCACGGACGGGGGCCAGACCTACGTCGCACAGGTCGCCTCCATCGACACGAACCATATCATCCTGCATGTGCTGTGGGCGAGCCCGACGACCACCTACGCGCTCTCCTGCGTGACGGTCTACCGGTATTGGCGGGGGGACGACGGCCGCGTGCGGTTCGACGGCGCCGCGTCGATCACCGGGTTCCCGCACCGCACGGTCCGCGACCGAGGCGCCGCGAGGCGCCTGTGCCTGGAACTCTGGCGTCGAAAGGCGCGAGGGGAGGAAGTCCGCGCTGGCGCGGAGAGCCTCGTGGACGTCGCCCGCGCGCTTCGCGCGGCCCTCCTCGAAGAACCGGGGAGCCTCGCGAAGCGGCAAGAGGCTCTCGCCATGGCCCAACGGATGCTCGGCGAAACCTGATCCCGAGGCGGGTATCTCGGGGAGCCTGAGGTCGATTCTTGCGCGGCCGGTCGATTCGTGAAGTCTTCTGGTATATGGTTCGATCGTGCAAACCGACACTTCGATCACCACGGGGCGTGCAACAAATGGATGCGCCGCGCCCCCTCTTACGAAGGAACGATGATGGCGATGACTCAGGTGCCCGAACACATCCAGCGCGCGATCGGAGCCGCGCGTGACGAGGCGTCCCTCCTCCGCGAGCAGATCCGCAGGTCCATGCGGAGCCGCGTGGGCGAGCCCGATGGCGTCCGCGCCATGCGATTCTGGTTGCAGCGAAAGCTGGTGGGCGGGAGGCCCCCCCCGCTCACGTATGCGCGCCTGGGGGGCGACACCGCCTACCGACCTCGCTCGGGTGAGCCCAAGCGCGCCGATATCCTGCACGACCTCGCGCAGTCGCTCGAGCGGATCGCGCGCAAGGTCCGCCGCGAGCTCCGCGCGAGCTCCGCTGAGGCGTTGACCGAGGCCTCGGCGATGACGATCGCCCACGCCCTGATCGACGCCTGAAATCGACCGCGTCGGCTTCGCGACACGGTCCGCGACCCCTACCACCGGTCCCGTATCGTGCAGGAGGAAACCATGGTTGAGACTTCGCAAACACTGGCCCCCACGTCCCCGGCGACGAAAGCGACTCAGCACGTCTGGCTGTCCGTCCGCGGGACGGGGCGGTGGGCCGTCTCGACGGTCCGGTGCGGCGCCTGTGCGCACGTGAACGAGCTCCCGCACGACGGCGTCAAGGGCGGGTGGTCGCATCGCGGCTTCGAGCCCTGCGCGGGCTGCGGGGTGCGCATCCCGTGGCCCGGCGCCGTGCGCTGGCACTACAAGCACTGCCTCCAGGCGCTGGACTGGGCGATCTCGTGGTGGGGATGGTCCGACTCGTTCTCGCGCCAGATTCCTTCCTACGCGGCTTTGCGCGAGGGCACGCAGAAGCTGCCCCAACTGGCCGCCGAGCTCCAGCGGGAGGCGAGCGGGCTGGACGACCCCGAGCGCCGCGTCGCGGGCGCTCGCCTCGCCCAGGCGCTGGACCGTGTCGCCCGCATGGGCGAGTGCATCCTGGCGCTGCCCAACGATCGCGCGCACTTCGACATGAGGATCGCGGAGCTCGGCCGGGCCCTGTACGCCGACATCGACTCGCTCTGCATGGCGGCCCTGGCCTGGGAGAAGGCGCGAGCGCGTACCAGGGCGGCCTGATGCGGCGCTTGCCCTCCGCGCGGAGGTCCTTCGCGCAGGCGCGCGACGTCCACCTGTAAAATCGACACGACCGTTGCCCCTTTCGGCGAATCCGGCCCCTTCTAAAGCATGGGCACCGAGCATTCGAACCAGGCACCGACGCATCGATGGATCGCCACGCAGGGAACCGGCTGCCAAGCCGTCAGCCGGATTCAGTGCGGCGTGTGCGGCCACGAGAACGAACTCACGCACGGGGGGTGGCAGGGGGGGCTCGACGCGGGATGGTCCGCGCGCGGCTTCGCCCCCTGCGCACGGTGCGGGACGCGCATCCCGTGGCCTGGGTCGGTCCGCAGGAATCTCCAGCGGTGCGTCGATCGGTTCGCGACCCTCCTCGAGCGACACGGCCGCCGCGAAGACGCGATGAATCTGCTCGTGGACCGAGGGGCCCCGCGCAGGCTGGGCCAACGCCTCGATCACCTCGTACCGTCGCTGCGAAGCGACCCCTCTCCCCCCGGCCTCGTCCAGCGCGTCCTCGAGCTCGCGGTGCTCGCCCGGAGCGCGCTGGAGTCGATCCGCGAAGGACGCACCTTGGACGTGAGGTTCGCCGCGGATTCCAGAAAATTCATCGGCCAATGCGACTTCTCCGACGACCGTTGATCGAATCGATTACCCGCTTGACATGCGGTTAAGACGAACTATCATCGCCTCATGAACAACCCCATGAGCAATGCGCGTCCTTGTGACACCTGCGCTTCGCCTTCTCGCGCACATCGGACCGCGGGATCTGCCGCAGAGATGACACGGTGTTTCTTCTGCGCGCATCACCCCCCCGAGCTCGCGCGCGAGCTCGCCGTCTACGTGCGCGGCGGCGTCGACCTTCGGCGCATGGACGTCACCGGCTCAGATCGGGGCGTCCGTACGTTCGCAATGTGGGTCGGACACACCGCGACCGACGTCGCGGTGGGCGATCGAATCGAGGTAAGAGTGGGCGCGAAGTCCACACTGGTCTGGTTGCTCACCAGCACGGGATGGACGCCGACCCACGCGGTGGCGTCCTAGCCCCTGAGGAGTCCACATGCCGTACCGCAGTTCACCGGAAGAGACGAAGGCCCGACTCCCGTTCGCGACCCTGATGGGGCGCATCCTCTTCGCGAGCGTCGTCGTGTTGGCGGTCGTCGTCGCGGTGTGCGTCTGCGCCACGATCATCAAACGCACCAGCCTCTACGTGCTCCATGGCGACTGAGCAATCGGGCCACGTGTCGCCCCATCGACACGCGTGCGATTCGGGGTGCGACGCATGCACGGATTATGACTGCTCGCGGCGCACCCTCGGCCGCATGCCGGGCTGTAAATGCCTGTGCCACGTACGCTGCTTCGCCCTGCACTACCCCGATACCCGCCCGACCCGAGCGGGAAAAGTCAACCCGTGAAACCGCCCCCATCCAAAGACCGGGGCTTGTCCACGCGACAACGGCGCGTGCTGGAGTGTCGGCGAGAACGCGGAGGCGACGCATCACCGCGTCCGCGTGTGGTTCTGGGAGGCATCGCGCGAGGAAGAGGGCAACTCACCTGTCCCTGCTGCCGCGAAGGGCCGGGGTATTCGGCGCTCGAAAACTGACGGAGAAAACGATGAACGCGAAGGAGAAGGAAAGCGCCGGGTTCTGCATGTTCTTGGGGTGCATGAATAGCGCACTTTTCGATCATCGAACTTGCAAGTCCTGCCAGGAGAAGATCAGACACGTTCCGGTAAATTTCTGGCCCCTCACAGATGAAATGGTGGAGCGCGGCGAAAAGCGCCATCCCACGGCGAGAGAGAAGAGCGCGGCGGGGCTCTGCATCTTCGCGGGCTGCATCGAAAAAAAGTCGAGCTCATCGCCTGCCTGTGCAAGCTGCTGCGCGCGGTACACAGGGAAGCCCCTCAGTGCGTGGCCGGAAACTGAAGCAGAAAAAGAACGAAGGGAAGGAAGGTCCGAATGAAGTATCTCGATCAGTCCGCGTTTCCGCGCGTCCTGGCGTTCGACGCCGAGAGCAACGACCTCCACGGGCCCATCTTCGCGATCGGCGGCGTCCTCTTGAGCCCCTCGGGGGAGACAGAGGAAGAGTTCTTCGCGCGCGCCCCCATGGAAGGGATCCCGGTTCCTTTCGTCGACCGTCACGTCCTGCCCGCGCTCGCGGGCACAAGGCTCACGCACGCAGACCGGCGGTCGATGCGAGACGCCTTCTGGGCGTGGCTTCGCGCGGCCATGGAGTGTCGCGACGACCTGCTGATCGTCGCCGACTGCCGGTGGCCGGTCGAGATCGCCACCCTGCACCGCGAGGGTCTGACGTACGACACGCTCCTGGTCCCGCACGGGGCGGCCGCGCTCCTGAGCGCGTGCATCGGCGACGACCCCGAGGCCCGCGCCTTCCAGGGCCCGTACCCGCTGCACGAGGTCGCGAGCTTCCTCTACGCGGCGGGCTACGATCCGATGGGCTCGTACGCGGAGGCGCTCCTTCCGAGCTCCCTGCCGCGGCCGCACCACCCCGTGTGGGACGCCCTGGTCTCCGCGCACTGCGCCCGCATGGCGCTCCACACGCTGCGCGAGACCGCCAGCGTCGCGCGCGCGGCGCGGGCGTGAGCATGCGGCCCTCCGTGCTGGAGTTGTGTGCGGGCGGTGGCGGCCAGGCCCTGGGCCTGGAGCGCGCGGGGTTCGTCCACGCGGCGCTCCTCGACCACGACGCGCACGCCTGCGGCACCCTGCGCGCGAACCGCCCCGCGTGGGACGTGCGCACGGCGGACGTGCGCGCGGTGGACGAGGGCGACTTCCGGGGCGTCGACCTTCTCGCCGCGGGCGTGCCGTGCCCGCCCTTCTCCGTGGCGGGCGCGCAGCGGGGTCCGGACGACCCGCGCGACCTCTTCCCGGCCGCGCTCGCGTGGGTGGCGGCCACGCGGCCGCGCGCCGTCTTGTTCGAAAACGTCCCCGGCTTCGCGTCGCCCAGGTTCGAGACGTATCGCGCGGGCGTCCTCTCGGCCCTACGACGCGAGGGGCTCGAGGTCGCCTTCCGCATCCTGCACGCGCGGGACTTCCGCTGCGCGCAGGTGCGCCCGCGGTTCGTGCTCGTGGGCCTCCGCCCCGAGGCCATAGGACGATTCGAGTGGCCCTCCGGGGAGCCTGAACGCGTGACCGTCGCGGAGGCCCTCGAGGATCTCATGGGCGCGCGCGGCTGGCCCGGCGTGGGGCCCTGGAAGGCGCGCGCGCGGGACGTGGGCCCGACCCTGGTCGGCGGCTCCAAGAAGCACGGCGGCGCCGACCTCGGGCCTTCCCGCGCCAAAGCCCGATGGCGCGAACTGGGGGTGGATGGCTCGGGCCTCGCGGACGAGGCGCCCGGCCCGCAGGACCCGCCCGAGCACATGCCGCGCCTGACGGTGCGAATGGCCGCACGGCTGCAGGGCTTCCCCGACACATGGCGCTTCATCGGGGGGAAGACCTCGGCCTACCGGCAGATCGGGAACGCGTTCCCGCCGACCGTCGCCGAAGCTGTCGGGAATTCAATCGCACGTGCGCTGCGCGTGCAGGAGTGACGCCCGAAGGGGTGTCAGAAAGGTTGGACGAGATGGAGTGGATGGCGTTGTATGAAACCTTCAAATCGATCGTCGACGGCTCCAACGACCTGGAGTTCGACGGCAACCCCTTCGCGTGGGGCACGGAAGGCTGCAGGGTCACCCTCCGGCGTGGCCCCGCCTCGGTCGCGGTCGAGTCCAGCGGCGCGCCGCGAGGCGTCGGCGCGGAGCTCCTGTACTTTGCGCGGAGCCACGGCGTGGCGATCTCGGGCGCGGTGCCCGGCCTGGGGCTCGGCGTCGGCGTGGCCCTGAACCCCGTCCGGTGGGTGGACTGGGGGGTCTGGATTCAAGACCCCGACAACCCCCGTCACGCGCGTGAGATCGGCTTCTACGCCACGGCGTCCTATGCGATGTGGCGCCTGTGGGTCGAACCCCACGTTCCGAGCGCCATGCGCCGGAACACGTTCCGTGCGGGCCACGCCTCCTGGGGACGTCTCCTGGGGGGTCGTCTCCACGAGGAAGTCGTGGCCGAAGAGCGTCACGAGCAATGCGTGCGCCTTCCGGAAGGGGCGTACCCCGCGCAGGTCTTCACGCGCACCTACCGGTGCAGCCGGGAGCGTCTGCCCTGGTCCTGGAAACGGTCCGTCACGACCGTGGAGTGCCGGACAGGGATCGCATCGCCGAATCTCAAGGCGCCCTCCGGAGAACACGTCGACTACATTTTCGTGCTCGATGACATCGCGACGCCGGAAGACGCGACCGCCGAGGTCCGTCGACGCGTCCTGCGCGCACGCGGCCACGACGTGAACTGGCGACCGGCCCGGCGCTTTCGTCGGGTGGTCCCGTCGCAAGGAGGCACGTCCGCGGTAAGCATGATGACCTGGCTGGGGGTTCCTCGCGGCGCTGCCGAGCCCGCAGACGCGCCCTCGCACGCACCCGAGGCCACGCCAGAACGGCCCGATCTGGCGTTCATGTGGGAGACGCGCGACCCGCTCACAGGTCTCTGGACCGAGTGGGGCCGGTGCGCCACCATGGCCCTCCCGGCCGACTCCATCGTGGAGAAGGACCCCGGCCTCGCGGGCCTGTTCATCGCCATGGCGAGCCTGTCGTCGTTCGCCACGCTGGCCTTCGCGACCTGCATGGGGGGCCTGGACCGACGGTAGCAGGACTTCGGTTGCGCGCGGCGACGCTCCTCCGATATACTCGGGCGCATGTACGTCGACCCGAACGCCCCAGTGTTCCGCCAATTCCCCCTCGCCGCGGGCAGCGGCGTCCACGCGGATGAGGCCGACAGTGCGCTGTCGGACCTCGCAGGTCGGCTCCAGGCAGGCACGTTCCGCACCCTCCAGGAAGACGCTTCGATCACGCTCGACGAGGTGGAGGTGCGTTCGAACCCGCCCTCGGAGGAGGACGAAGACGACGCGGTGGTCACCTTCCAGGCGCTCATGCCCATCGCGATGCTGGTGACGGGCCAGTGGGGTCCCGACGCGGCCCACGTCTTCGACGCCATTGAGGTGCGCCCGAACCCGCCCGACGTCCCCCGCGACTACGCCCCCTTCTTCGACCGCCTGCGCCGCTGCCGCGAGGCCCTGGTCGACCTGCGCGCGACGGCGCTGCAACGTTACGACGTCCACCTCCAGGACGCCCTGAACGAGCTCCGCGCGAACGCCCCAGGCCGCATGAGCGCCGCGCAGAAGAAGAGCCTTCGCGCGCAAGAACAGGCGCTGCGCGGCCAGCGGAGGCCCTGGCTGACCGAGACGGACAAGATGGTGCGCGGCCTCGACTTCGTGCTCGCCCAGGAGGGCGAGCGGCGCCAGTCCGTGCTCGACCGGCCCGTTTCCGAGGGCGGCCTCCCGCTGGGCCTCCGGTGGGGGGTGCTGGCCGCGAAGGGCAACAAGAAGCTGCCGTTCGCTTCGTACAGCGAGCTCCCCATGGCCACGTGCCCAGGGGCCGGGAACTGCCGCGTCCCCATGGACGAGAAGCAGCGCTCCGCGCTCCGCGCCCGCGGGATGGCGTGGTGCTACTCCTTCAAGGCCTTCCGGTACCCGATGGCCTTCGCCCGCCTCTTCCTGAACACGCTGGCCGCGTACGCGGATCGCGAGTTCGCCATCATCCGCGGCCACGGACCCGAGGCCCCCCGCGCGCGCGGCCGCGGGGACATCGGGGCCTTCCTCGCGGATCGCGTCAGCGCGGCCCTGCGAGGGCGCGGGGCCGAGTCGGAGCCGATGTACGGGCGCGTGTGGGCGCAGTACATCAAGGGCCTCACGCTGCGCGCGACGCGCGCCGCACGACGCGGCCGCGGCGAGAGGCCGCCGCGCATCGCCTTCTTGCGGCTGTTCGTCGACGGCGACATCAACCAACCGGACAACGTCATCGAGTACATGCAGGCGTGTCGCGAGATGGGTCGGGACGGCCGAGACATCGACGCGTCGCGCGAGCGTCACGTCGAAGTCTACGGCTACTCGAAGTGCTGGTCCGCCTTCGCCGACGTCGACGCCTACTACCGCAGGACGGGCACCGCGTGGCCCGAGAACTACACCGTCAACCTCTCCTCGGGAAGCGTGTACGCGGGCAAGGGCGGCGCCGGTTCGAAGGCGGCGGCCATCCGCTCGACCATGGAGGCCCTGCCGATCTCGCGCGGGTACTTCGAGGCGATCCCCCTGGACGCCTTCCTCGCGAACCTCGAGGAGGCGACGCACGAACGCAAGCTGCGCCTCCCTGTGGTGGGGACGGTGCCCTTCTCCTTCAAGGAAGGGAGGATCGAGGACTTCGCGCGCCTCAACCGCGTGCGCACCATCGAAGACCTCGACGCCCTCTACGCCCGCGAGTGGTCGGGACGCGTCGACGCGCTCCCCACGCTGCACCTCCGCGTCGCGACCCGTCCCGAAGCCGACGCCCTGCGACGGATGCGCCTGCGCTCGAACCTCGTCATCGAGCCCGAGGTCGCCCACACGGAGCGGACGAAGTCGATCGAGCAGCAGGTGCGTCACTTCGCGTTCCGCGAGTACCTCTCGCGTCTCCTGCGCGACGACCGGTCGTTCGGGGCGCTCGTCCGCGACGAGCTCTCGCGCGACGCGAACTTCAAGGACGAGGCGGACTACCTGGAGGCGATGCGAAAGCGAGGGCTCCGCAAGGCTGACCGCGAGCTCGTGAAGGGTGGCACCCACAACGCCTCGTTCACTGACAAAATGCTCCTCGACAAGGCCCTCTCGCTCGCGCTCCACGAGGTGCTGTGGTCGTACGGCCTGGGCGGATCATGCCCCCTGGTCTGCGGCAACTGCTCGGACACGGCGGACATCAAAGACCCCAACGGTGTGCATCGCTGCGCGAGCAAGACCGCATTCCGAGGGCGAACGATCCATATCGGCCTGCACTGAGCGTAGGACGACGCCGGGTTCGTGGTTACGCGTACATCGATCCATGGTTGTCGGGTACCAGTAGTTAATGTCAGAACCCACAAGATAACGTCAGAGCACCCAGCAGTTCCTGTCAGCACACACCAGTTCGCGTCAGAACCAATCGTTCCTGTCAGAGCACCCTACTGTGATAAGATCGGCCCATGCCGAGGAGACCCGAGGAACCGCGCTCCGCCCGTGACCTTCGGCGCGCGATCACCGAGTTCGACGCTGGCTTCGCACGACGCGGTGGGCCCCGGCGTCCACGTACCACGCGGCGCCGCGCCAACCCCCCGCCGGTAGGCGCCCGCGCAGGCGCGCCCACCGGCGCGGACGCGGAGGTTCTCTACCACGGTGCCAAGGAGGAGTGGGAGGAACTCGAGGCGAACGACCCAGGCTACGGCGGTTCGCTCGGGTACGGGCTCTACCTGACAACCGACCCCCAGTTCGCGGCTACCTTCGGCCGTTACATCCATGAGGTGGTGTCGCCCGTGCCGCCCGACCGAGTCGCCCAGATCGAGCCGGACATCTACGACTGCGGCAACGACATGCAGTTGTACACACCGGGGTCCGCCCCGTTCACCTTCCGCATCGCGGACCCAAAGACCGGCGAGGAGCACACGTACTCCGTGCTCGGCGACTGCGAAGAGGAGGTGAAGCGAGCACGCCGCTCGGAACTGCGCGAGGCGTACATGGCGTCCGCGCGCCTCAAGGAGCTCGTCGCCGGGGCCTCGGAGGCGGTGCGCGACGACCTCGACGCACTCTGGCGCGCGGCGACCCGAGAGGCGGACGACGTGCGGTCGCGCGTCTATGGGAAAGACATGGCCGACGTGGTCGAGGAAGTGTTCGACAATGCCGCCGACGCGGACGCGCGGCTGACCGAAGAAGACCTCGGAACGGTCCGGTCCATCCTGACCCGCGTGGCGGAGGAGCTCGACGCCTCCGTAGGCCGTCGGCTGTCCGCACAACTGGGCGACGAGATAGACCTAGACCAACTTTCGAGCGTGTGCGAGCGCCACGGGTACAGCGCCTTCTTCATCACCGGCTACGCCCCCGGCGACGAGTACGTGATTTTCGACGACAGGTACCTGCCACTCAAGGTGCGCGGCGTGACGAAACTGCCCCGTTGAGGGCCCCGCCCGCTCGGCACGGCGGTCCCTTTCTGTTAGGGTGCGCAGAGGTTCCTGTCACGAGCGGAAGGTGTCGCCAATGGACCGAGCACAAAATGTGAGAGGAGGGGGCCGGACCTGATGGGCGACTTCATCCCCACGCGGCCCGACCCCGCCGAGGAGGCCGTCGCGCTGCGGTCGCTCGGCGCCGGGTTCCTCGCGCCCGCGCGGGACGCGGAGGCCGCCGTGCGCGCCGCGATCGGCGGCACGAAGAACCGGGCCGCCGCGTGGGAGCGCCTGAGCACGCGGGGCCTGACCCCCAACGACTGGGTCGAGCACCCGGAGCGGCGCTTCGTCGTCGAGCCCATGTCCGCGCAGAAGGATCGCGTCGCGCCGGGCGGCGTCCGCGTCCCCATCCGTCTCGCCACGTTCGCCCACCCGCCGTCGATCGAGGGCGCCGTCACGCTCGCGTCCGACGTGGAGGGCGTGCGGAAGGCCGAAGCCTACGCCCGGGAGCTCGTCGGCCGCTACGCCGCGCTCATCCCGCTCGCGCCGTGGGGCGGCGTCCTCTGGCGCGTCCTGCCCTCGCACTCGCGCTACTGGCCCGCGGAGTCGGACCCGATCGAGTCGGACCTCCGCTTCCGACTGCGCACCGCCCTCCTGTCCGCGGGGGACGAGCGCTCCGTGCGCTTGCTCGACGCCCGGACCGACGCCGGGCAGGAGGCCCTCGGGTTGGGCCTTGCGGATCGGTTCCGCGCGCTGGACGCGCGTTGGGTGCAGGCCCGATACGGCCTCTTCGGGGTCGCCGACGACCTCCGCAACGCCGTCCGCACCACGTTCGCGTTCGAGGCCGCGCAGACCGCAGGGCTCATCCTCCGCGACGAGCCGTACCCGTTCAACCGGCGCCCCGTCGTGGACTTCCGCGCCGTCGCGAACCCGTCCGTCGCGAAGGTGGGCGTCTACACGTGCGGCTACGCGTTCCACCAAGTGCGGGCGCACGAGGGCGCGACCTGGGCGGTGCTCGTCGCGCCCTCGATCGACGATCGGGCCATGCCGCGGGCAACGGTCCGGCCCTCCGGTCGGCGCCGTCGCCCCGCGGGGGGGTGAGCGCGCCGCGCACGGCGCGATTCTCCCTCGGGGCGCCGCACGCGGAAGTCCCCCCGCAAGACGTACATGCTCCGCATCCGCATGACCGAGGAGCAGCGCACGATCCTCGAAGCTGCGGCGCTGAAGGCGGGCCTGGACGTGTCGTCGTGGGTTCGTGCAGTGGCGCTAGCCGCAGCAGGCCAGGCCGTCTCCGCGTCGCCATCGCCCTGAGGACGGCCCCAGCACGGGGACATGCAGTGCGTCACCGGGGCGACTGCGGAGCCGCATCGGCGTGGTGACATCAACTTCCGCACGCCGACAACGGGGCTCGACGACGACGTCGTGTTCGTGGTTACGCGTACATCGATCCATGGTATGGCGTACCCATGGCACAGCCGTTGAAAATCACTTTCTCGGCTCGACCGGTGATCGCCGTCGGATACGACTTCAGTCCGCACGCTCAGACGTATTCAGACCCCGACGTGGCGCTCGATGAGATCCAGACGCTGCGCGTGTCGGGTGAGCCTTCCATCTTGCGCGTGCAGGCTGTGGGAGGGAACGCACAAGACCGCAAAAGGGTATCCAGCGAATGGCTCTGCGACATCGACGGCGAGGCTCCCCGTCGCATCCCTGCGCCGAAGTGGACGTGTGACCCCGAGGCGCGTACGTGGTCGAAATCGCGCTCCTGGCTCGAAGCGTGGGAGACCTGTCCGGACGCCCGCTGGCTGCTCCACGCGGCCGCGTGGAGCGAAGTTGATCCGCGCTACGTGGTGAGGGCCGCGTCGGCGTGCGCGCGCACCCTGCTCGTCCTCTTCAACGGGAACGATCTCCTGCGCGCACGTCGCGTGCTCGAACTCGCGGAGGAGTGGGCACCCTACCGCGCGATCCCCCCCGAGCTCGAGCGCCCGTCCATCGAGTCTCCCACCAACAACGTGACATGGAGCTTCGGCGCCTTGACCCGAATCATCCGAAACTACGACCGTTATCAAAGTGACAAGGTCCAATCCAAGATCGAGCTCGGCGCGTACGGCTACCCTCATTACTACCGAGAACAGATGATCAAGGCGATGAAGTCGGACCGCGTCAGCTACGCGGCATCGGCCGCGTACGTCGCGGACACCGCGGCATCGGCCGCGGTGGGGCCGAACACGATCGCCTCGGACCCGCGGAGGGTCCCGCGGCTGCGTGACCTCGCGGACATCGTGCGCGGCCAGATCCCCACGCTCGTCGTGTTGCGCGCCGCATGCACGCCACACGACGGCGGCGACCGGTAAGCGCCGGTGGTCCTTTCGGCACCCTCTGCGCGCAGCGTCCACTCCGCCGAAGCAGCCAGACGCATCTGCGGGTCGTTCACTTCCAAGGTAGCAATTCACGATGCGCTTCACGATGTATGAGTGCTGGAACCCTCGCTGCTGCAACTACGCGACGGCCGGAGTCCGTTTGAAGGAGAGCGAGACACGCGTCGACGCAACCGCGCAGAGACGCTGCGCGACCTGTGACGCGCCGGTCCGCGTGGTCATGGAGGGCGACGGGTGCGTTCGGCCGATGACGTGCGCCGTGGGAGGGGCCTTGCTGGGGTGGGTAGCCGGTGGCGTCCCAGGCGCCGCGATCGGCGCGCTCCTCGGGCTCATCCTGGGCTCCGCGGCCTGAGCCCTGCGCGCACGCGAACTGCACAGGGACGATTCCTCATGAAAACAAGAGACGGCGACACATTCCTCGATCTTTGTCAGCGGTTCCTCCGACCATCCGAGGGACGCGAAGACGCGATCCGATCCTCGTTCGCGTCGAGCTCCACGAGGGGTTCCGCGGCGCGTTTCTGGGAAACGCTCGCCACGCGCGGGTTCATCCCCGACACATGGGTCCAGGCGGTCGATCGGTCCTTCGTGCGAGAGCCCTGGGGGCAGACCTTCGACGTGGCCCCCAAGGCACCCCTGTGGCTGATCCCTCGCGTGCGCCGGGTCGCGCACCCCACGACGATCGAGGCCGCGATCACGCTCGCCGCGGACGTCCCCGGCGTGCTCCGCGCGGAGGAGTCCGCGCGTCAAGCCTACGCGCGTCGCGCCGCGATCCTCGCTGATGTCCGGCCGCTGGCCGGAATCGCGTGGCGCGTCCTCCCAGCGCCATCCGACCGGTGGCGAAAACCGACGTGGGGTGACCCCTCCGAAGCGAGGCTGCGCCTCATGATGCGCGCACAGCGAGGCAGTTCCGCGGTGAAGGCGTTCGAGAACGAGATGTCCTTGATCTCGTCCACCCTCGTCCAAGGGATGTGGGCGCGCTTCGGGGCTCACTACCCCGGTCGGCGAAATCAGATCAACGAGGCGCCGATCGACGGCCTGCACGAGCTCGCCCGAAGCACGCTGGCGCTCGATTGCGCGCAGCGCGAGGGTCTGGTGCTCCCCCCTCAACTCGGCTTCACACTGAAGACCGCGCGGCCCCTGGCCGACTTCCCCAACCACTTCGCGCCCCTGCTCGACGTGTACGACGTGGGCTATGCGTGCGAGGGGGACCTCTTCGATGGGGCCTCGAACTGGCTGGTGCTCGTCGCCGCGGCACGCGACCCCTCGCGGATGCCGAAATCGACGTGGTGATTCGCGGTCGCGCTCGGTGAGCGATCCCTCGGATCCGGTCTAGCGGCGCGTGCCCTCAGTCCCACTCACTCTGATGGACAGGGCGGCCGCCGTCCCCGAGTCGGTAGTCCGTCACCGTGTAGTCGTCCCCGTGCCGGTACAGGGGGCGCCCGAAAAGCTGCTCGAGGTCGCCCGGTGGCACGTCCTCGACTGCCGCGAAGACCCCGCCATGTTCGACGTACCACCCCGCGCACGAGTCGTGGAGCGCGCGGCGGCATGCGTCACGCGCGGCGCGACCCATCGCCTTGAGCGCGTCGACTGCGCGCCGGTCTTCTTCGGCGTACGCGCGCGCACGTGTCGCCGAGACCGGCGGTTCGAAGTGTTCGCACCATGCATAAAGCGAACGGCAGAGATCACACACCGTGGCGCGAGAGGGGCTCGACTGCGCCGCGTCGAGGTCACGGCGAACTCCACGGGCGGGAGGGATCGTGATGCGCTCGGCGAGCGTCGACGCGGCTTCGCGCGACGCGACGAAGGCGCGGGTAGCTTCGAGCGCTGCGGCAAAGACGGTGGTGTCCATGACGTCGGTCCTTTCGTAAGCGGGGGGTTCTGTCCGCCTCACGCAGTAAATATACATACATAGTATGTTTTGTCGAGAATAAAACACGTTTCTATGTATAATTAGCAAATAAATTCATTCCTGGCCGTTTCGCAGCGGTGCGGAGCGAACAGGCCACATCGGTGCGGTGGCCGACGCGCTACTCGGCGACCTGCCGCAGGATGAGAAGGGTGGGGACCTCCTGACGGACGAGCCGCACGAGCTCGCGCAAGGTGTGCCGACCCGCCCCTCGACTGGCCCTCCACACGTACTCCGGCACCTGGGCCAGCACGTCCGCCTTGGATTGCCCGTAGACCGAGTAGGCTACGTTGGCCGCGGCGGCCGCAGCCGACCTGGCCCATCGATCCGTCAAGGCGGCAGACGCGACGAACGCTCGGGATGCGGCCCGCATGGCGTCGTCCGGGCTCCCCCGATCGCGCGCCCATGCCTCGGCCGCTTCCAGGGCCTCGCGTGGCCGGTCCTCCGTGGCCGGGATCGCGTCGAGCACCGTCCGCACGCACGCGCAGGCCGAACGCACGAGGCGTCGGTGGTCGATCCCGACCCTCGACGCCTCGAAGAGCATCCAGACGGGCCTCTCGCAGGTTTCCCAGGCCTCGACCCACGGTCGCTGTCGGGACCACGTCTCCGCCGCGGGGCCGTATTGCCACCGCGGCGAGGGCACTCGGCGCGGCACGATCCACCCCACGTCAAAGAGCCAGTCGCCCACGACGAGGTCCCGCTCCTCCTTCGAACCCCCGCGCGCCTCCACGCGCAACACGGTCGGCTCACCGGCGATCCGCAGGTCGCGGATCTCGTCCAAGGCGACGCTCGCGTCCGCGTAGGTTTCATCGCGGCGATCAAATGGGAGCCCAGCCGCCACCACCGCCCGTGCCGACATCGTGATCCTCATCGCCGCATCCCACCTTCCGTCTCGTGCATACTACTTCACGTGTCCGCGTGCGTAGACCGGGCGAGCGCACGAAAGACCTCTACTGTTGGAAGCTCGCGACGCACGACGTGGGCGAACTCGGGCATGGTCTGTCGCCAGCACACGCGCATGTCCTTCGCCCGGGGTCCGCATCGAGCATGCGCCCGTGCCATGGCCGCGTGATCGAACGCATACGCCGCGTAGGAACCAAAATTGTCAGGGCCCAACGACGGGTAGGCGATGTACGCGGCGGACCGGCACGCCTCGAACACCTGCACGATCGCCTGCGCGAGGTACCCCGCCTCGGGGGTCCCGTAGGCTCGCGGGAGAGCTTGCGCCAAATCGATCACCGCTTGCGTCTCGACACGACCCTGGGTCCACGCCTCCGCGCGCTCGACCAACGCGCGCGGCCTGTCCTCGCCCGCAGGTACGAGACCCAGCACGGACCGCGCCGCGACGCACGCGACGCGCGCGACGCTCTTCCGCGCCACGCCCGCCGAAGCCGCGCCGTGCATCATCCAATCCGGCCGCGTGCAAGTCTCCCATGCCGCGAGCCATGTCTTCCCTTGCACCCAGGCGGACGCCTCGCCGCCTTCGTACTCCCACCGCGGCGGGGGCAGCTTCACAGGCTCCTGACCCGTCACATCACAAAACCAGTCGCCCTCCACGCGGGCCCGATCCTCGAGACTGAACCCCGCCGCTCGGACGCGCAGGATCAGGGGCTCGACCGCGGGCGGAAGCGCGCGGATCTCGTCGCGTGCCACCTCGACGTCCGCGTAGGATTCGCGGCGACGTGCGAACGGCAAACGACGGGCGACGAGTGCCCTGGCCGAGAAGACGATGCGGGGCGAGGAGGGCATGCGGGAACTATAAGTGGCCGAAGGGCCGTGGTACAACCGGCCTCATGGCGCCATCAAGGGCCGAGGACATCCCTCCGAACTTCCGTGGACTCGGCGAGGCCGTCGAGGCGTTGTTCGGCGAGCCCTCCACGCCGACGATTCGGCGACGCGAAGCCTTCGCCCAAGCGCGGGCGCGCGTGCCGGAACTGCCCGCGCACGCCTCCTGGCTCGCGTCGGAGTACCCCGTGCGCGAAGGCTCGGTGTTCACGCTCGACGGCGCGCGCCTCGGGTTCCCCCCGTCGCGCGGGGACGGCCGCTGGTGGGTCTTCTTCGCGGACCCCGACCCGGTCGCGAAGTGGGGCCACCCGGCGACCTGGGTCTTCGTCCCGGCCGCGCGCTGGCTCGACGCGCGGCGGAACGTTGACGACGTGGTCACTGCGCCGGGAACGATGCCGCCTCACGGCGACGGACCCGTGCCCTTTCACACGATCGACCTCGGCGGGGTCTGGTGAGCCACGGCGCCGTCCCCGAGGGGGTCCGCGCACTCGGACAGGCGGTCCGACGGTGGGCCGCGTCCGACGCCGCCTACGCGCTCCTCGACGGCGACGGCGCGACGCGAGGGGGCACGTGGTTTCAGGGCGGCTGCGGCGCGCTGGCAGCGGCCCTGGTGCGCTGGTCCGAGGGGCGCGCCTCCCTGGCCGCCGTGGCGACCCGAAAGGGTCACGAACACTACCTCGCGCGGTTCGGTCCGTGGTTCGTCGACGCGGACGGCGCGCGCTCGGCCCGGGGCGTCGAGCGGACGTGGTGCAGACGGGAGCGCCTCGAAGACGCGCGCGTGGTGGAGGACGTCGTCTTCGAAGCAGGCGGGGGGATGGTTTGTCCCGCGCACCTCGTCGGCCGCATCACGCGCGCGCTCCGGGCGTCGCTCGGCGAGCCCGCGCGCTACCTGACGGGTGGTCCGTACAAGCCGCCGCAGCTTTTCATCGGCCTCCGTCCGCGCCCGACGCAGGCGCGCGTCATCGCCCTGGCGGGCACGGAAGGCCCCTCCGACCTTCACGTCACGTTGGCCTTCTTCGGGCGCGTGGACCGGCTCCCCGTGGATCACCTCCGACGCGCCCTCGCGGCGGCTCGCGCCTGCGCGCGGCGCCACGCGGCGTTTCGCGCGAACCTCGGACGGCGTCGCCGGTTCACGCACGAGACCGAGGACGTGATCTACCTCCCCATCGAGGGGGGCAGGGTCGTCGACCTTCGCGAAGACCTCGTCCGGTCCTGCGCCGCCGAGGGACTCGTCGCGGACACACGGTTCCCCTTCGTGGCCCACATGACCCTCGGACGATGCCCACGCGGCGCCCGGTGGCGCAAGCCACCCAACGCGCTCTCCGGCGTCGACTTCGAGGACCTCTGGGTGTGCGTCGGCCACGACCTGCACCGCGTGCCCTTGGAGGCGTAGCGCCGTCGTCGACCGTTCGCGCGGATCGACCGCCGTGACCCCTACGCGAACTTCGGGGGCGGCCGAATCGATGGCACGCGAACGGGGGCCTGTCCGGTCTCGCCGAGGTCGGTTCACCGCCGCCGTCGTGAGGAGGGCGCGACCACCACGGCGGGACCTTCCAGCAAAGAGGTCACGATCGCGAGAATTTGTGCCCTCGCCACCTCTTTTCCCTCGCCGCAGGTCACGAGGGACGCGGCAAACCATCGGGCCACTTCCCCTACCAACGGGGCATGATAGAGCGAGGCGCCACTCGCCATGTGGCACAAGCGCAACACGGCCCCCGTGAACTGCCACCACGCGAGACCCATGGAATTCTTCGGACGCGCCTTGCGACGCGCGGCCGCTTCGGAAGCCGCGTTCGCCGCATCGGCCACGTACGCGTCCAGGTCCCCCGCGATCCCGCCGCTCCACCGCTCCACCGCGTCCAGGATCGCCTCGGGACGATCGTCTGTTTCGAGCCCGGCTTGACGGAATCGGTGCAACACGAACCGGCCTACGCGCGCGAGGACTTCGGCCATCCTTTGCCGGTCGACGCCACGCCGAACAGCCGCCGCGACGAAGCCTTCGGGGGTCCTGGCGGCAGTTTTGGAGGCGCGAGGCATACTTCCCAGTTGCATAGAACCACCTCGCTTGCAAGCCTCAGGTCGGTAGCCCTCGGCCCTCACCGCGTACCCCTCCCGACGTGCGCTCGTTGACGCCCACGCAGGCGACACGCTAGGGTCTGCGACCGTGGCCACTCGACCCAGCCGCCGGGGCACGATGCGACCCGACGCGACATGGTCGGTGGAGGTGTCGTTCGCGGATCTCGCCTGGCAAGATACGTCCGCGTGGTCCTCGATCGGACACTTCGCGGAACCCTCGACCGCCTGGGACGCGCTCGTCTGGGAGGTGCCTCGCGCGCCCGCCGACGCCCTGTTTCGCGTGAGCCTTCAGTACCCTCGCAAGCCGCCCTTGCGGCTCAACTTTTCGGGCCATGAGCTCGGCGCGTGGCGCAAGGTCAGCAAGCGCGCGTGGGCCTGGAACGTCGTGTATGCATGCGGACGTGACGGCGCGCTCGCACCGCTGCCGCCCCCTTCTGGATTCAAGACGCCGCGGGACGAGCCCCGCAACGTCGCCCGCCTCGGGTGGCCTGAAGCATGGTCCACGCATCACGCGGCGGATTGGATGTTGCACCTGCTCGGACGTCCCACCCCCATCGTCCCGCCCGGATCGATCGATCCGCCATTCGAGATGATTCAAAAGGAAGCCGCCCTTCGGCGACGCCTGAGCCCGCTCCTCACCTATACGGCATGCGAGGCCGTCCGACTCGTGACCGACAGGATCGGGCTCGACGGGTTTGAGATCGAGCGTCACCTCGATACCGTCCAGGATTATGTCGCGGGTCGGCGGTCCCGCGCGGCCTTGACCGAGGTGCTACGCCGCTTCGAGACCCGCAACGACATCGCGCAGCGTGGGCCCTGGCGCGCGACGCACTTCGCGGTCTATTCGGCGGTCGAGCCGTTCGACGCGACGTTGGTCCCGATCAACCTGGAGGGGTTCTTGGGCCTCACCGCCCGAGACGTCGCCGACGTGGTGCGGCGGTGCGTGCCCTTCTCGTTCGTGGTGCGGACGCTCCTCGGACTCCCGATCGGCTCCGCGGAAGTCGACGCGCGGGTGCAAGATCTAGCAGCCGCCAGGACGTGACGAAGCGGGCCGCGGCGGATTTGCGCCGCTCCACCGTCCCGTCGTACTCTCCACGGCACGAGGACCCTTGAAAGATTCCCCGGAACCGACGACCTTCGCCGAGCGCTGGTGGCCCGTCGCCCTCGGCGGCCTCGGCGCCCTGGGCGTGGTCGCGCTCGTGACCGCCGTCGCCCGTGTGCGACGACCAGAGCCCGCCGCGACGACGCCCCCCGGCCTTCGTCTCGACCCGACCACGCAGGAGGACACCTTCATGAACTACGGACCTTTCGGGATCCGACTGGCCGAGCCCCTGACCGGCACGGATTTCGTTGCGCGCCTCGAGGGGCTCGATCTGAGAGCGCGCGAGGCCGCCATCGTGGACGCGGTGAACGCGGGGCACGTGCCCGCCGCCTTCACCCAGTACGTCATGCTGGAGGTTCGCGCGCGCGGGATGGTCGGCACGTTCTGGGCGGCGCCCGCGCACCTCTGCGTGGGCACGGACGAGGACCCCTTCCACACGCCGCTCTCTGCGCCCGCCGCGCAGCGCGTGTGCGACCACTACGGGCAGTTCTTGCCCACGCGCCGCATGGTGGACGTGATCCACGCGAGCGCCGCGGCGATCCACCTCCCCTTTCGATCCTTCCCCCCGTCCCCGCCTCCGGGCGCCCACCGTGCGCTCTCGACCTACGTCGCGTCGAGCCAGTCCATCGAGCGGGAGCGGGCGGGTCGGTGGGGCCTTCTCGACGCCTACGCCAAGGACTACGTCCTCACGCCGAGGCGGCGGGGTCACGAGGATCGGATCGCGATCTATGGCGCCTGGGACCGACAGGGCACCCTCGTGCAGCCGTTCGCCCTCCCGCACGACACGGGGCACGTCGACTACTCCCAGAAGCCGCGCCTGATCTGGCCACGCGTGCTCGTGGACGGCAGCGAGGTCGCGCTTTCCGAGGCGCTGGCGCGCGCCGAGACGGCCCACCTCTTCTCTGACGAGGGCGCGATCCCGCCCGAGCTCCAGCGGTACCCCACGTGATGATCCTCGACCTTGCGGCGCGCGCCAGCCTGACCCGCGCTCTTCGGGAGGCCACACCGGGCGACGTCCTGGCGATCCCGCCCGCACCCACGAAGAACCCCTCACCCTGGGAGGCGTCTCACCGAAAGGCCCTCGATGCACTCCATCGAGACATCGACCTGACGGGTCCGGGGTGGGCCCTCTGGCCCCTGATCGTCGAGGACGCGACGCAGAAGTTCGAAGCCGCGGTCGACGGCTTCGCGCGGTGGTGGGCGCGGAGGGATCGCGGAATCCTCTATGCGGTTCCCTACCTGACCGCGACCCAGCGCGCCGTAGCGGTTAATCTTCTCGTCGGTCTTCGCGATGTCGTGCGCGAACCCGACGGTGTCCTCCTGGCGCTCGCGCCTGAGGTGCAAGCGCGGCCGGGACGCGTCCAGGGTCATGTCACGTTCGACGCGCCGAAAGGGTGGTACGACGCGGCGGGGTCAATCAACCAATGCAGAGATCGTTTGAGCAAACGGTACCCGTGCCCGCTCTACCTGATTCTTTCGGAGATGACTTCCGTCGCCCTTACGGAAGCCGCACCCGACCTGTGGTCGTGCCGTGAACTCACCGTGGACCTGACACAGGGCTAGTCGATGCGGAGGTCCCCGTCACGACGACGGGGAAGGCGGTGACCGCACTCGACGCCCTTCGTGTCGCGCGACGCAGCGTGATATAAGCTCGGACCGATGGCCCGTCGTTTGAAGATCACGATGACGGCCCGTGCGGTCATCGCGCGCGGCTTCGCGTTCAGCCCGCGCGAGGGCTCGTTCGCCGATGCCGACGTGGCGCTCGATGAGCTCCTCAGTCTGTCGGCACCGCCCGAGCCGCTCGTGCTGCGGGTGACGGCCACGGGGGGCAACGCGGTCGAGCGAGCACGCGTCGAAGGGGACTGGCTGTGCGACGCCATGTTCGACGCGCCACGTCGCATCCCTGCGCCCGTGTGGTCGTACACCGGGGAAGCCAGCGCGTGGACGAAACGGCGTCCGTGGCTGGAGGCGTGGGAGACCTGCCCGGACGCCCGCTGGATGCTCCACGCGGCGGCTTCCGTGGGCGTCGATCGCCGTCTCGTGGTTCGAGCCGCGTGTGCTTGCGCCCGCACCGCCCTCGATCGAATCCCGACCTGGGAAGAGCGCCCTCGGCGCGCCATCGAGACCGCCGAAGCGTGGACCCGTGGCGAAGCCACTCTTGACGCAGTCCAACAGGCCGCCGTTGCCTCCTACGGCTCCTACACCGCCGCCGCCACCGCTGCCTCCGACGCCGCCTACGCTGCGGTCGGCGACGCCGCCTACGCCGCCGCCGTCGCCGCCTACGCCGCCTTCTACGCTGCCTCCGCGGCGGCGGCCTCCATCGCGGCGCGACAGCGCGTCCTGGCCCGTCTCGCCGATCTCGTTCGCGGCGAGATTGCGACGTGGACGGTGCTGCGGGCGGCAGTCCAGCGCGCGGCCTGAACTGCCGCCGTCGAGGCGTGGGCCTGTGATACGCT
>JACCDG010876795.1_pt1 | contig 41396 bp, 45 predicted proteins | sample 7442471 | NCBI WGS metagenome assembly JACCDG01 (sample SAMN15323444, study PRJNA562643) | freshwater metagenome | isolation source: river surface water | place: USA:Blue River Watershed | collected 2017-08-17
AAGGGAGCGGAGTTGGTCCATGACCTCATCTTCGCCTGGAGTTGGGGGAGGAGACGACAAGATGGAGGGGGAGGGGAAGGCGTTCATGAGAAAGGAAGGAGAAATGAAGGTGGATGAGCGACCAGGGGGGATGGAAGATGAAGTGGTGGTCGTGGTGTTGGTGTTGGTGGTCGTCGTGGTGGAAGAACCGTTGATGATGGCCTGGCCTGCTGGGGAATCCTGGTGCACCCAGCCGTTGTCTCCCCACACGTGGTTCGCTGGTGCACGTTGAAGACGAACTGGGGGAGGGGGCATGGTGGTGACAGGACCGCCGCCGCAGCCGATGAGGGTGGAAAGACCGATGGCCGTTTGACGTTGAATTGGAGACGTGGGGGCAGGAGGAAGAGAACAACGAGTGCAGTCGCAGCGCTCGTTGGTGTCGACTGGGCCGAAAGGACGGTTTTCCCAGATGCAGGCACCTTCAGGAAGATCACGAGGAGGACGACGACCACAGGTATGGAGAGGACCGGTTTGTTCAGGATGTTCTTCACGTTCTCGACGGTAGTGAGCGCAGGTCACGCAAGGGCAGGTGTAGTTGTTCACGAAAGAACCGAACTCACCGCGGGAGTTGACGCTGTGGGCGAGGTTGGTGGTGAAGGGAAGAGAAGAAGTGATGACGTTTGTTGACGAGTTCATTTTGAAGACGAAAGATTGCTGATAAGAAAGAAAATTACACTGCAAAACAAGGCCTGTTTTACGTTCAATTTTTATCTGCCGTTGAAGACTAATTATTGTCTTATTTGTCTTCCCTTGTCTTCCCTTGTCTTTATTTGTCTTTATTTGTCTTCATTTTGTCTTCATACGGTCAACGGCAGCCGAAAATTGAGGGTGTTACAGGGGTTGTCTTCAGGGGTATCTCTAGGTATCTTCAACGTGGGGTAAAAATTGAATGCCAAACTGGCTTCCAAACTGGAGGTAATTTCCTTTTCAACAGCTTCTGTCTTTCAACTTTTCAACGAAAAATGTCTTCCAACGATTCCATCATTGACACCATCATCGCCCAAATCGCGGACTTGTCCTTCGCCGATAAGCTCGTTCTCAACGAGCGTATCGCCACTGCCCTTCGCAAGGAGGGAAAGAGCGGTAAAATCGGCAAGGCCTCCAAGCCCAAGAAGTCCAAGGATGCACCTAAGCGTGATGTAGCCGTCGGCACCCTCGCCTGGATTGCCTTCGTCAAGCACTGCAAGACCGAATTTGCGGACCGCTTCGAGGGCATCACCCTCGAGAAGGAGCGTCTCGCGGTCGCCAAGGCCATTCGTGAAGAGGATAAGGATGCCTACGATACCTTCGTCACCAACTTCAAGAACGAGCACAGCTCGGCCTCCAACGACGACAGCGACGATGCTCCTTCTTCCCCTGTGGTCACGGCCCCAGTGCCTGTCGTCGCTCCCAAGATGAGCGCCGCCGAAAAGGTCGCTGCCCTCAAGGCCAAGGCCGCTGCATCTTCGGCTCCAAAGACCGCAGCAGTCACAAAGTCGGCTCCTACCCCAGCTCCTGTCACCACGGCCGCCCCTAAGAAGGAGGTCAAGAAGGCCGCAGCTTCCAAGTCGGCTGCAAAGGTGACCTCCCCTAAGGCATCTGCAAAGAAGGCCGCTCCTGCTCCCAAGGTCGAGGAACCCGCAGGTGACGACGACGCCATGCCTACCAAGACCATCGACGACGTAGTCTACTTCTTCGACGGCGACACCAAGGGCCTTTGGATGCGCGAGGACGACGGCGGCTTCGGTCCTTGGACCGGCTACCTCAACGACGACGGCACTATCCGTTTCACCGATGCCCCTGACGCCTAAGGTGTCTTTCTCCAGCCAAAACCATAACAGGTAAGTAAAAACAAAAGAAAATATGTATGCTAGTCCTGTCCACTCCACGGACAACCCAAACCCCAAAACAAAAGAAAAAAAGCTTGAAACCCAAAAACAAAAGAAAAAACAAAAAACAAAAACAAACAAAAAGCTTTTTTTCTTTTTTATCTTTTTTTATCTTCGTTTGGTTGTTTTATGGTCATGAGGCGAGGGTGTAAGAGGAGGGGTTGATGATGGGCATTAAAATTGAAGCCTGTGGTTGCCTTACCGCAAAGGGTAATTTCCCCTTTTTCTTTCTTCATCATGTCAACTTCTACGACAACCCTTCGAGCCTACGTCAACGACAAGCGTGTCTCTACTGCAGTCATTACTCGTAAAGGCGAGTTTTGGCAGGTATGGCCTTCAAAGAAGCAATACTACAGCGAGGCATCGTGGCGTCAGGACTGGACCCCTCGGTTTTCTGTGAAGACCACACTTGCCGATGTGCCTAAGAAGGTGCCGTCCATGAAGATGGAGGACTGGACCTTTGAGAACAAGCGCGTCTTCACGGCACCTGCTGGCTCCTACTACATCGGCGACCTGTGCTACGCCCTTGACAACAAGGTCTATGAAAATATCTTTGGGAATGTCGGCGGCTACGATAATGGGGTCTACAAGTGTAAGACAGACCCCAATGTCTTCTTCATGGTAGGCAGCACGGCCTATGGAGATGGTGAGTATCGTGGCAATGACGACCGCAGCTTCTTTGTGGATGCAGGTATCATCGGCATTTTGCCCCTCACCTGTGCTACCCAGGGCACGGAAGGTGGTAATGTATACACTTTTAAGAAGCCTGTGAAGTGCACTATGAGAGGAGGTAAGTTCACCTTCGAGTCCGACTATGACTACCTGGTCATCAACACTGCAGGGTCCGCTGATGACGACTAAAGCTGCTACCTAAGACAAATCTATACTCAAAAATCATAAAACCTATAAAAAGACACAAATAAAGAACAAAAACAAAAACAAAAGACTTTTTTTATGAAATAAAAATTGAAGGGTATGCCTGGTGTTAAAGGGAGGTAGTCTTTCAATTTCAATTCAGCAACGCCAACAATGGCTTCTTTCGCGTGGTCTTGGGCTTCTTGCATTCGCAGGACACCTGTTCCTGAGGGACATGTGCCGAACAAGATCGGCTTCTGTGAGGACTGCGGCATTCATGTTGAGATTTGCTGGAGGTGTCAAAAGAGGGCTGCGTCCATGGACGGGGCTTGTATTCACTGCTGGAACTCCTTTTCTTGTTTCGATTCTGAAGACCCTGTGCAGGACGACCAGCCGACGATGATTTGCTGCAGTGACTGCAGGATAGACCGTTATGCACCTGGGCTTCCCAAAAGACCAGTTCGCCACGAAGTGTGGGACTACAAGTATGTCCCTGCCTGTCTTTGCTGTCCTATGTCGCCGACCAACGTCATCCGTTATCCTGCCTTAGGTGAACGCAAATATATCTCTGTCCCTGTCTATCAGCGAAAGTATTATGCTAAGCAAGTGTATCAACAAGAGATGGCCTTTTCAGGCGACAAAAAGAAGGCCCTTATCCTGTATGCCTCTTTCTTCATGTGGGCTGAGGTTCCTCCTGAGTTCAAGAAGTTCAGGCGCTTCCACCGCGCCCTGGCCAGGCTGGAGCGCAGAAAGTTTAAGAAGTAAAGAATATACAAACAATTTGAACTAAATTAAAAAAACCAACTACAAAAGACCTTTTTTTTATAAAATAAAAATTGAAGGATGCCTTTGCAGGCAGTCGAACAGCACTTCCCCTTTTTAACTCTTTGCAAATGTCTCTCTTTGACAAACTCGTAAACGACTACACGGTCGAACATCTCGGCGTTAACATGTCCTTGTGGACGTCTGAGAATCAAAGCCTTTTACGTGAAGGTATGATTCTTGCTATGAAAGAGAATCCTGACTGGACAGAAGACGAAGTCCTCGAGGAAATTCGCCGACAAGTCAGTCGTATTGTTCCTTCTATCTGTGAAGCCTGTCATGCCGACTATGCCACGATGCCGAACGAATATGGCCCTGATGACCTTGGAGACCGTGTCTGTGCAGATTGCTTTTGGGACTTTCGCAAAGAATATCGTTATTTGGTTCATCAATCGCATCAGAAATCCTCTCCATCTACCTATCTCTATGCCTTTTGCCAAGGATGTGGAGACCATGTCAGTGCATGTGTAGCATGTGAGAAACGCACCGAATATCACGTAGGACACTGTAAAGACTGTTATATGGAATTTCATCAAAGGGGTGACATCCTACAAAAAACAAATGCGAATTCTGCTCCATTCTTTATTTGCAAAGTATGTGAAACCAAGGATACCCAAAATTAAAATTGAAGCATAGGGGTCACTTGCCATGACCAGCAACTTCCCTTTTACACATTCAACACAAAAATGTCTTTTCAGGCCATTTCGCTTCAGCAACTCAACGAAAATAGTCTTGTCGATGGAGGAGCACTTGCAGCAGCCAAGCAAAGATGGACGAATCGCGCACAGGATATGAGGCTTCAGCTCTCTCTTGATGCATTGTTTATTATCATCTTTGCGCAAATTCAAACACAAGTCGACACCTTTGTGAAGGCTATCTTTGATAAGATTCCTACTGCAAAGCATGCACAGGAACTTGAAGTCCCCATCTGGTCTTTCCACACGCAGTTTGGAAAAGAGAGGGAAGAAGTGGGAGTCGAGTCCTATGTTGTGACACGAGATACAGAAGGAGGACAGAATCTGTATGAACCTTCACGTGTAATTACACTGCTCCATGATACCGATATTTTGATTCGTCTGTCAGCAATCTTTGGTTCTGACTTTGCCGTTTACTATCGTCCTCTCCTTACTGATGATAACATGTATGAACTTGTCCTTCGCTTTCTTCCTGATGGCCGCACAGAAGGCGATAAGAAGAACTTGATCAAGGTATGGTCAAAGTATGGTCGTCTAGGTATCGTGGATAAGCTCCATTATCTTCCTTTGGACGAAACCTACGTGCTCCAGCGTGGCGCGAATCTCGGTGAACTCACAGTTCGTGCTCCTCCTACTCCCTCTTCCTCTTCGTCGAACAAACGCCCTAGGTCAATCAGCTCAGAAGAGAGCCTTCTGACAAACAGCAGTCAAGAAGAAGCCAAGCATCCTCATTACAACTGTTATTGCCAATATTCCTTCTAAAAAACAATAAAATATATAAAATAGAAAATAAAAAGACAAAAACAAAGAAAAAACAAAAAAACTTTTTTATTCTGTTGGTGCCATATATCTGCTGTCAAGTCCCAACGCTTCTAGAGAAGAGAACAATTTGTTCGTAGACTCTTGAAAGATACCTATCGTTCTGCAGTTACACTGCACTTCCTGTGTGAAGCCTTTGACCTGCAGCTTAATCGTCAGTTTCTGGTAGTCCACTTGAAGCCCTGTAATGGCATGTAAAGAAATAGCTTGTCGCACAAAAAAAGAATCTCGATTTGGATTTGTCTCTTTTGCATTTTTTAGACTAGAATACAGGAAGACCCAGCTTCCACTAATGTCGATGTAACTCATGGTTTTGTTGTGTTAGAGGGGGTATTTCTTAGGCTTCCACTTGTTGGGTTTGTTGTTCTGTAGGAATAGCGGCAACAGATGATTCTTGCATTTGGACTGGCTGACCGTCATTCTCCACCGGTTTTTCAACGGTGACGACACGATATTGAAGATGTTGACGGCATGAAGGACAGGTGGTGTGATTGGCCGCCCAAGTCGCTAAAGAATCTCCTGTAAAGACGCAGTGGCACGATGTGACGGCAATGACACCCCATGTTAAGGGTTCTTGAAGAATAGGACAGCTTTCGCCTTGCACAATATAGTCACGTGCCAAGGCTAGACATACACGCTCAGAGGGAAGAGGAGGGCGCTGTAAAACGACACGAACTTCACGATTTCCTGTTTCTTGTTGGTGTGGTTCGCCACCTATAGGTGCTGAGGGAGAAGCACGAGCCACTTCTTCATCTCCTGCCCCAGCCCCACGCTGGACTCGTCGTTCAATCCGAGGAGGAGTGCGAGGAGGCGGAATCACACCTGCACGACGTCTTGTGGAATGGTGTAAGAAGGGATGAGGTATTTCATGAACCATGGGAGGATTGAAGTAAGAATCTGTTGTATTGGACCCGTCCCAGCTACGGACGCGATGATTGCGATGATTGTGAAGGATATCTCGAAGGATTTGTTCACAATCTGCGTAAGCACCTTCACTCATCTCCAAATTAATAAACGTCTGGGTTTGATTTCTTGAAAAGGTGAAACGGTCTGTTGAACAATAAAACACAACAAGGGGGTAAAATCGCCCATGTCTATCTCTTTGATTTCTCCAATGTTGTCGGTCATAATCATCATAGCTATAATCATTTTCTTCAATACAGACTTCAAAGGGAGTTATATAGAAATACACTTCTGATGTGCCAGCTAGTTGGAGCCTAGAGGAATGACCTGACCCGAAGGTTTGCACAAGAATGGAGGCTGGTTGACTGCGAAAGTGGCGAGGTTCCCCGTGGTCTGAGACACGAACACGACCTGTTAACTGAGATGGATACTCGTGGCGATACTCATCGTGTGTAACAGGGAGAAGACGATAAATATCTTGATAGTTGTATTGAACACGAACACATTCCAAGAGTAAACCGCGTCCTTGGTCAAGTGTTTGTTCTGTAAAAGCAACGAATTTGTCAGGTAAAGATAGCATTTTTGAGGAGTGTACCTGTGTATACTCTACAAAAAAGGAAGTTCAATTTTATGGCTTTGACTTAGATTCTTAGACTATTTAACAAACCCAGCTATCGAATGTCATGGCAAGACCATCATAAATTAGATTACGGGTTTCGGAGTCGAGGCGACTCACGGAGAAAAGGATAGTTGGCATTGCAGGGTAAATAATTTGGAGGGAGTCGAAAGGGTCATCGTCTTCTTTCACCATGCGGAATACAAGACTGAGATATTCAAAGACTTGGGTTCGACTCATGGAAATCTTACGAGCCATGCATTTACTTGACTTGTCTTGATATGTAATGGTGTAAGAGGAAGGGCCACTTGATTGAATAGTGATAATGTCGTCTTTCTTGGCGGATTGTTGAGGAGGTTTGCGGAGGAGACGAAACATCACACGATTAAGGGGCATGGGTGCAGGCGGTGAAGGAGAAGGGGGAGGAGTGGCTGGAAGAGGAGGAAGGACAGAAGGAATTTCTCGAAGTTCAGAAGCACTCAGGTGTGAGAGGAGGAATTGGCGAACAGTCTTTTGTGTGCCAGGACTTCCAGGAAACACAGGAAAATGGGAATCCAGGTCTACACGAGGAAGAATACCTTGAATGTAGTCCATGCGCTTGTTTCCCCAAAGCCATTCCACAGCAATTGTCTCATAGAGAAACCATTTGAGGGCTGCATCTTCGTAACCGAGGAATCGTAGAAAGTGTGTTACAGGGGGGTTATGGGAAGAGTTGGGGTCTGAAGCCATGCGAAGGTTTTCAAGGACAATGCGCACATAGGAAGGAACATGGAGGGTGGTGTCCCAGTTGCGAAGAATAGTAACCCAGTTCGCAATCATACGGTTTTGCTCCTCACCCCACAGGTCACCTTGTGGTTGTGTTTGAGGAGGACCGAGGGCAACGCGAGCGAAAGGACGAAATGCGGAGGAAACAGGCATGGTATAGGAGGACTACCTATCCTTAGCTGGACGGGCTTAAGTCAATTTTTTCACCCTCTTGGGGAATGTCCACTACAACCTCTGCTGTGGATATAGGTATGGCTTCGGCTACTGCATTTTCCTCTGTGCTGAAAGACATGCTGAAACTCGCTTCAGTGGCCTCTGGCTCTTGCAAAGGCAAACGACGAGTGGTCAAGGCATCAATTAAGTGGTCTGGAGATGTTTCTCGTGTGGAGGAAACCGTGTGATTTACTACCGATTCTTGTAAATTTCGTAGACTTGTAATGGATTCTCTCGACCTTGTTCTCGAGATGGGACGACCGCGGAGAGGAGTGGGTGAGGTGCCAACGAAAGATTTGAGATGGCCTGTGGATACAGTTCCTTTGGTGAGCACTTGTTTTTTCTTTTCTTCAATTTCTGGAATGGAATTGGACTTTAATAAGTCTTCGAGACCTTTCAAACGTGTCTCAAGTGTAACGTAGAGAGCTCCAGACAAATCTTGAACAACACGATTGACCTTGGCATTCACACGCGAGTCTAATTCAGGCAACAAGGCCGTATGCAACACTTTCTTCTTTTGTGCAATCATCATAGCTGCATCAACAGCTATTTTTTTGAGACGAGTATCTTTGTCTACAAAAATCTTGGTATGGTCAACACCATGGGCAATATCAGGTTTCTTGAAGTCTTTGATATCCTTGAATTCAACTTCGAAGGCTGCAATGACCTGGTCAGGGATTGCCGGTGATTGTTCAATGAGTCGGTCGAGTTCTGCACGACAAATCTTTAAAAAGTCCATACAATCAATACGTTCTTTAGGATGCAGAGCTAGCTCAATCTGGATTTGGCGCTGGAATTTACCCCAGGCAATGGAGGCTACGCGATTCGACTCTGAGTTCTGAGCGTAACGAAAAAAATTACCTAAGGTTGTTAAGATACCTGTGAAAATGGAGACACCTCCAATGCCTATAGTGGCGTAGGTGGACATTTGTTTGTCATCGCCCACGATACTGTTCAAAATAAAGTTGGCTGAGCCCGTCAAAGTGGAAAGGATAATCACAGGAACGGTGATACACATGTTGGAACGTGCCATCTTCTTTTCACACTTGTCGTGCATCCAACGGTAACAGGCGGCGATATCTGCCCAGCCGGCCATGAGTTCCTCTTGTTCGCGTGTCCAGCCGTTATTGAAACGCGGTGGTTTGTTGCCTGACAAATCAGTTCTTCCAGGGGAAGGAGAACGAGAATTGGGAGTCGACGACATTCTACTGTTTCACAGGTTTTACGTGCGTCCTCCCCTGCCTCCTCGACCTCCTCTTCCTCCTCTGCCTCCTCGAAATCCACCTCTTCCTGAAGATTGATTCTTTTTAGCTTCCACTCCTTTTTTGTATAAGTCATCCGCTTCATCCGCGGTGAGTTCTCTTACATTCACCCCTTCAGGAACACTCACAAACACCTTCGTTTTGAGAGCTGTCTTATACATGTAGGGCCCATACTGGCCTTTATTAAAGGTATAGGGACCAAAGATATACGCATTTCCAGCATGTTCGGTGCGTTCTCGGAGTTTTTTGTAGACATCGTCCATCGTATCCTCTGACCTATAGGGAATCTTGAGGTCGCCACATTGCAAGTATTCACCAAAAGGTCCTTTCTTTTTTGTGATGGTTTTGCCTTCCCAAGACCCGAAAGAAGCTTCGCGTTGGAGTTCGGCAACCCAGGCTTTGGCCACGTCGGCGGTAATGGTGTCAAAGGATTGGCCTGTAGGGAAGGAGAAGAATTTGGCTTTGCCTTTGCCTTTTCCCTTCGTTGGTTTGCCTTCCTCCTCTTGCACAAGAAGAGGACCGGTTTTCGACATGACGGCTTTGAATCCGTGGCCAAAATCTTTGACTTTTTCGGATGCGGAAGGCGCGGACGCTTTGTCCTTGAGGCGTTCATAGTCAGCCTTGTAGGACTGCCAAGTATCACGACAGACCTGTTTCCAGGCCATGTCTCCTTTGGCCACATGGTCTAAGGCCTGTTCCATTTTCGCTGTGAATTCGTAAGCAAAGAGGGGAGCAAATTCGCGAAGACAGAAAGTAAGCACGGACTGACCAAGAGGGGTTGGAACCAGTTTCTGTTTCTCAGCACCGAGCGTGAGTTGTGTGGTTTTTGTAAGAGGGGGCCATTGGTTCGGTTCAATGGAGAGCGTGGCTTGGCTGATTTTTGTTCCTGAAATATCTTGCTTTTCCACGTATTTTTTCTCAAAGAGCACTTCCACCAAGGATGCAAAGGTCGAAGGACGACCAATGCCTTTCTTTTCCAGTTCACGAATCAAGGTAGCTTCTGTGAAACGGGGCTGAGGTCTTGTCCTCTTGGGGGCTGCTTGGAGGTTTTGCCATGTCACAGTTTGACCGACTTTGAGTTCCATCGCTTGTTTCCAAACAGTCTTGTCTTCTTTTTCCTCGGCCTGGTCATCTTGGTCTAAATTCGCAGTTTGACCCAAAATCTGCCAACCCGCAAAGTTTGTTTGTTTCCACGAAGTTTGCCAAGGAAATTGGTCTGTATCCGCGGCAAGATTCAGGGTCACGGTGCGTGTTTGGCCTCGAGCAGCAGACATGACGGCTTGCATAGCACGACGATAAATGAGGGCGTAGATTTTCTTGTCTAAGTCCGTCCAAGACTCTTTCTGAGGAAGGTCTTTGAGTTCAAAATGTGTTGGACGAATACATTCGTGAGCTTCTTGGGCTTGCGGTTTTTCCGCAGGAGACGCGCCTGATACATCCTGCACTTCCTTTTTCTTTTTGGATTTGGTAGCTTGTTGTGTTACAGGGGGTGCACGAGCAGGAGCTGCGTCGCCGACATAGAGTTCGCCAAACTGAGACTTAACCTGGGCTTGTGCAGCGGCAATGGCCTCTTCACTCATCGTGGTATGGTCTGTGCGCATATAGGTAATATGCCCTCCTTCATACAAGCTTTGGGCCACTTTCATCGTCGTTTTTGGATTTACTTTGTAAAGTGCACTGGCTTCTTGTTGTAAGGTGCTCGTCATGAGAGGCTTAGGAGGATTACTCATCCAAGGACGAAGGTCAGCCGAAACAATGGTAGCATGGTCATTTTCGTGGATATTTTCCATATAGTTCATGGCCGATTCTTGGTCTTCCAACTCATCTACCATTTTGACATCAAACGGAAAGGATGCATCTGCCGTTTGAAAATGACCAGATAGAGTCCAGGTGGTTTGCGAACTGTGTCCTTTGATTTCGGATTCGCGGTCATTCACGAGTCGAAGAGCAGGTGTTTGACAGCGACCAGCCGATAAACCAAAGGCGACATGCTTCCAGAGCAAAGGGGAAATTGTAAATCCTACCATCATATCGAGAACAGCCCGTGCCTGTTGTGCATTTACACGATTCATGTCGATACGACGAGGATTGGCAACGGCATCGCACACCGCTTTCTTGGTGATTTCGTGAAAGACAGCCCGTGGCATCGTAGTCGGGTCTTTCTTGAGCAAACAAGCAACACTGTAAGCAATAGCTTCTCCTTCACGGTCATCGTCGGCTGCCAAATAGATGGTATCGGCATGTTTGGCCGCATCCAAGATGGGTTTAGTCGCTTTTTCTTTTTCTTTGAGGAAACGGTAGCGAGGTTCAAAGTCGCGGTCAAGTCCAACAGCATCCAAGTCTTCTTCTAACGCACGGATATGACCCATGGTGGCCAAGACTTGATAGCCTTGACCTAAAAACTCTGCAATTTTCTTACATTTTGCAGGCGATTCAACAATAACGAGTGCTTTCTTCATTCTGTTGTATTGGAGTTACTTGCTTTTGGCGTCGGTGAACAGGTTCATTTTTTGTTTGCGTGCGGGTTAAGGGCTTAGCGCAACTACAAGGTAGCTATGCCACGACCTCAGGTTGCTGTGCAGTCTAAAAAAGTTCAACACGATATCAAACCTTCCAATCCTTTCAGCGCTCTTGCGGAATCGGATTCTGAAGAGGAACAAAAGGAAACACAACCGCAAACACAAGAAAACCAAACCACTACACCCCAAGCCTCTCCTACGTTTCGCACCTGGAATGTTGAAGGTGATGAAAAACGTTGGAATCTAGACGGAAAGAAAAACATTTTTTCAAGTCCTTTTTCCAAGCAAAAACGTCACCAAGCCCGTGCCTACAACCCTGAGTCAAAGGAAGGATGGACAAGTATTCGTTTGCCTGAGGAAGTGGACGTCGAAGGAAAAACCCCGCCGTTTGGCTCTTCCACACCTCCTGCTTCTGCACAGGAAGTAGACACAGAAGAACTTCCCAAGCTTGAATTACCTCCTCAAGAATTCCCATCCCTTTTTACACGGGGAAATGCCAAAGGTATCCTTTTAGAATCTACCATTCCTACACCGTCTATCTCGGCTCCCCTCTCAAGTAAAAACAGAGGCGATGAATCTCTTGTGGATTCTCTGGAAAATGTCAGTGCTCTGATGTGGGCAGAACGTATTAAACGGAGTCTGGAACGTGCTGAACAACTTCGTGCCGAAAAAGCGCGCCAACCCACAGCCTCTGCTGAAGATTTAATGCGCAGTGTAGGACGTCTCAGCTTTTTCCGTCGCTCTCTTTCTACAGAGGAAGAGGACACAGTCTCGTCTCAGTAAAAAATAGGCTATTGTAAAAATTGAAACAAAAGGGGAAATACTCGTATCGAGTACTCCCCCTTTTATACTAAAAATGCCCCTCGCCCCCTTGCGAACTTGGATTGATGAACGCTCTTTCGATGAGCTCACAGAAGCTGCAGTGCCAACAGGTAAGTATCAATATATCGTGGAAATGATTCAACGAGAACCAGGAATTTTCCGCGGAGAACATACTCTTTTAGATGCTGAAGTCAATAAACTCAAAGAGGAACTCGAATTTCTGGCAAAAAGGAAAAAAGACATTGTCAAACAAGTGGATGAGAGTGATGAACGTCGAGACAAACTCGAACATGAACTCATCAAGTTCCGCGATTTCTTTGAACGCCAACCCAAACGGAATGACCTTCAAACGCAGGAAGAAGTATCACAGTTTAATGCACGGGAACGGAAACTCGCCATGCTCGAAAAAAGTTTTGCCACCACAGACAGAAATCACAAACTACTTCTCTTGGAACAACTGGATGTCGATGACCGTTTCGAACTTGTCAAAAAACTCCATCCCATTCTTGAGGAGGTGCAGAAGTGGACTGTCAAACGATTCATTTCCTTGCATCGTGCTGGTCAAGAATACAAACTTACCCGTGACGTGGAAAAACTCAAAAAGAGCGTCCACTGGATTGGTGAATATGGCGATGCCATGATTGACCGCGCAGCACGTCAAATGCCCGATTACATGAGTAAAATCTTGACAAAAAGTCCTACGCGTGTGGAATCCTGGCTTTCCTCAGAAGCCGAAGAGCAAGCCAGCGCGACCACCGAAGACTTTTAGAATATTATAGGTTTCTGCATAGACATAAATTGTGTAAGAGGGGGTGTCGGTGAGTTTGGCTGACCCACGGTTCGGCGCCATCTGCAAACTCAGTTCCAGACGTGTAATTTTGTCAAGATTGGCATGACCCATAGGACTTGTCACACCAAAGAATTCAGATTGCGTGCCGAACGGCAAATGATAGAAAAATTTATTGTGCCAAGGCGTTTTTTTCTGTTCAAAGGACGGCAGAATGCTGCGGAAAAACGCGGGCGCATCGGTGGCGTAGCGCACTAGACGTCCTTCGTAAATCAGACTAATGGAATCCACAGGTTCAGATTCATAGGTCGAATAGGCTGGAACAAGAGGACGGAACACGGAGGTGTTCAAGCCGCTGGCATCAGGCCACCACGGGACTTGGGTTCCTACACCTGAGAGGTCGCGAATGGGCAGACCCGATAAGTCTCGTGTAGCCAAGAAAGGCGCATTCAAGAGGTCAGCCTCGGTGCGATGCGCCATGAAATAGATGTCTCGTGTAGGATTGGGAATACGCATCGGTATGCGCACGTTGGTTGCAGTCTTGGTGTCAAAGGGATTTATGGCGTAATGCTGCACGATAGGATAGTCGATATTGCCCAGGCGAATACGATTGGCCTCGGGTTTATCCAAATAGACATATTCCAAGAGCAAATAAGCATTTTGCAACTCAAAGGAGGCCGGCATTGTAATATTCGGCACTGGGGTAACGGCGAGACTTTTGTCTGGATTTCCATTCAGGCCAGCGACTGAGGTGTTAGAGGAGGGGTCAAGGTAGTAGAAGGGACTGGAGACCATGGCTGGCTGCGTGGTCTGACCTGCGGCGTTTTTGTTTCTTGTAGTTGTGACGTAGAGATTGGCAGCGGGAGCGAAGGTGACGCTGAGTTGCACCAAGTCGGTGCCAATCGCGTCAATCGGCAGAGCGGCTGACGGGTCTCCGCGGGAAAACCAGAAGGGAAGAGGAACAGCCAATTCTTGATTGGCAGTCGACCAGCCATTTTTCTTGGCCGAAAACCCAGCATCATACCGTCCAATCATGCGGTTCATCACGGTGGTTTTTTCGAGAGGGGTATGGAACTCGTCCAAGATTTCCATGAGACGTCCGTCTATCGTATCGATGGGCGCGGCGCCAATCGTGACTTGGGCCTGCTGCACAAGGGCATGTCCTATCGAATTCGTCCAGCCGAAGGTCGGTCCCGCAAAGGTCTTGTTATTTGCTGTGCACCAGTCTCTAGCCTGTTGCTGGACCGTGCGGATATCGGGCATGGAAACCATCAAGAAGGCTCTAGTGATAAGATGTCCACGACGTGGCAATGTCGCTTTTGCAGTTTGTCCAAAGACCGGGCGATTGTCAAAGTCTACACGAGCCCATTCTGTCGTAAATCTCCCCCCTTTGACATAGACTTTCTGGAATGCTGCAAGATTGGGTTGACCTTTGGGTGGCAACAAGCGTTCGTCTTGAAGGCCTGAATGCAGTAATTGTAAAAGGCCGGCGGATGCCATCTGGTTATGCTGTGTTGATTTCTCTAAGCAAGATAGAACACCATGGCCGGCTGTCCGAATTTCTTGGGATTTACTTATCTTCACTTGTTTGCCTCTGCGCTTATTACCACGGTGTTTGCTAAATATCCGTTATTCGAACTTTCCAAAGACATAGCTTGGCCATTCTTAGTTTTATTTTTTATTGCATTTCTTGGTTTGCTTATTGTTTTAATGGCAATGTCACCGGGTCCTCTTAAATATATAGTGTTTGCAGTCTATTTAGCCATTTTTGGAACAATCTTAAGTAAATTGGATGACCGTTTGGAGCAAAAAGGTATACTGTTCGAAGTTGTAGCCACTGTAACAGCCATATTCTTGTCGATGACTGCCCTCGGATTTTATGATAAAGACAATATACTTGGCTTTGGTCCTTATTTATTTGCAGCCTTAGTTGGCCTTATCGTAGCTCGTCTTATTCTCCTTCTTGTTGTGGCCGCGGATGGACCTTCTCAAGGTGTTGCTCAAACAAATACACTCTTGTCTGTGGTGGGAACAGGACTCTTCTCTGTCTTTGTAGCCTTCGATACCCAGGTGTTAAAGAGGGAGGCCAAGGCCTGCAAGGGAAATCCTGATTACATCAATGCCTCTTTGGGATTGTATTTGGACATTGTGAATTTGATGTCAAATGTTACTGACTTGTATGAATAGAATGGCCTGTGAAGCCTTTTTAGGAAAAGCCTATGCTCACTGGTTTCTGGCCGCGTTGACATCCTCTACGACGGCGAGTCTCAATCCGCTTGGATATGTAGGAATCCCTCTTACACAGCCTGGAATTCTTGTCTTGCTTCTCGGCATTATCCTTGCCTTGACCTTTTGGATTATCCATACAGCGTTGGGCCCTCAAAAATATATATTGTTTATACTCTTGAGTGTCTTTACGGGAAGTGTGTTTTTAGGCGTATTTGAGTATCTGGGTAAAAAGGGGCTTGTTGTCGATGTTTTAATTACAAACTGCTTCATTTTCTTATCGATGGCAACTCTCGGGTTTTTCGATAGACAAAACGCCTTTCCATTTTGGATGTATTTAGTGGCAGCCTTTACGGGCCAAGCACTCGGTCGTGGCATCTTGTCCCTTGCTCGTGAAAAGTTGAAGCTTCAAAACCAATTGGGAGACATCAATACACAGGATTTATATTTGTCTATTCTATCGACAACACTCTTTGCTGTCTACGTAGCCTATGATACATCGATGTTAAAACGCATGGCGCGTCAATGCAATGACCAGGCTGACCCTATTCAAGGAGCCATGGGGATGTATATTGATATTCTCAATCTTATGCGCTATGGACGTGTCTAGTCCTTTGGACTCAGTGCTACAAAAGAACGATTAATCCCTAGGGCTCAGCCACAAATCCTTGTTGGTCCAATCCCCATGTTTGGTCCAGCGCTGCATCCTCTTAGCCGCCGAATACCAGAAGTCATGCGGAAAGACTTGCCATTTGACAGGTCGTGTTGTTTCACAGACAACTTTATCTTCCCAAGTGCTATCCAAATCGGTTCCTGAACTGTAAATCGTATGGTCCCAGTCAGCAGCGTGAGCATGGCTATGCCCATGATAATGAAACGTAGGCACGAACAAGAGACGACACGGGTCTTTTTCGTGTATATAGGCCAAAGGATGATAGGTGTGTGCTCCTTGACGCAACCTACACAAAAGGAAGCCAAAATGCGAGTCGTATTTCGTTTTCAGAAGTTCTGTTAAGTCTTCTGGAAAAGCAAAGACATCCTTGTTGGCTCTCTCAAGGTCCTTCCAAGTTTTGGCGACACTTATATTGTAAGAGCCTAGATTGTAGACAGGTAGGGTATCCGTGTAAGAGGGGGAAAGTGCACACGAACGACTGAGATATTCATGCTCTCTGCGTTCCTTAAAACAACGTTGGCAGTCGTCAAAGAACTCAGGATATTCCTCCATATTGATAAAAGTCAAGGTCTCTGGATTCGGCACGGGCAAAATCATCGTATTGCTTTTGCTCGGCGTATCCACAAAGTTCTGATACACGAGAACTTGGTGAGTAGCTTTTTTATTCAACGTAGTGTAAATACGAGTCTTTGAAACATCACGAACAGTCTGAGTAATGATGCACATGGTATACCAGATACCCTCCCTTTTACACCGACGTTCTCCTTCAAATTTTTCAGACTAGGAGTTGAACATACGATTGCAGAGCCCATCTTGGAAACGGAACCACTGCAAGGTAATCACAAAGACCTTGACTTCCCATTCCTGTTCGTAGCTGCCGCCAGGAGGTGTAATATCCAAGGTCAAGCGAACACTTTGGAGACGAGACGCATTCGCCGTGCCTGACGGCTGGTGTTCGGCTGGATGTTTGGCAAAGGAATAGCCATACAAGAAGGAAAAATAAGCCGCGGCTCCTCCTTTGTGCTTTTTGCTGATATGTTGACGGAACCACTGTTCTTCCGCTTTGACCAGTTCGATACCGTTGAGCTGAATCTGGGCCTGGGTCAAGAGAGGACGGAACGGATTGTAGATGGCATCGTATTCGGGAGTAGTCACGGCGGAGTAATTCGTCCATTCGTTGTTGTTCGCCGTGGCTTTGCGACGGACAAACCACAAGATTTCTTCCATCGGATGATTGGTTTCCAGAGGAAGCTGCACTTGGATGCGGTCTCCTGTGTTTTTATTCGTCAAATACTTGAGAGGTTCTGTAAAGTCAAAGGTATTGACGACGCGGGTCATGATTTCGAAAGGGTCTCTGAGAATACGCTGACGCATGAGACCATTCGTATGAAAAGCATACGTAATCAGTTGCAGATTCTTGAACTTCGGTTCAGCGATACTCGTGGTGAGAACCTCTTCCACATTCAAATTCCCTTGGCTGTTGATAACTGTGAAGCTTTTGTTGAGAGGTGTCTCGTCACACGAAAGGCGGCGACCAGACAGTTTACGAACACACTCGGCAAAGGGCCTGAGAGTAATGTGAATCCGCACAGTTTTTTCCTTGCACGCCAGAAGCGGAAAACATTCTTGGAGTCTGGTCCTCTGGAAAAAGAAGGGCAAGGGAATAAAAAGGGTGCCAGAGGGGGTGGGATACGGCTTGGCGACAGGTGTCGTATTGATTTGTGTTAAAGGGATGCGTCCTAGGCCATCGGCAGCAAAGCCGTATTGAGAATTGATATCTTGAAAGAGAAGACTTGTCGTATTCAGGAAATCTCCATCGAGCACTTCCAAGGTCTGGTCATCCACTTCGAATTCGGCTTTCTGCAGAATAACCGAGCCGAGCGAATTGGCATAGAACCAAGGACTCTCCACGTAGTTCCCATCACGCTTGGGATAGTCGTAGGTGCCAGCTTGAAACCTGAGAATGGCCGTATCTGGAAGCCAGTGCCCCAAGTCTATCTGCACCACAGCACTCTGTAACAAATCTCCACAGGACACTGACCCCAAATCAAAGGTGAAGCGCTGACCGAAAGCGGTAGGACCACGAAAGGGAAACGGCTGAATGGCCAGAGAAAAGGGTCTGAGACGACGTGTCTGGTCAGGGAGCCAGAAGGTTTGTTCCGAATTGAGAGGGGTGAACTCATTATCTTGGACATCGCGGGGTGTTAAATCAAGGAGGGTCGTAATATCTCCTCCTGGACGACTAAATCCAATGGTGTCCATCTGCTCTTTCTTCCTGCTTTAATTGAAATGAAATCCGCATTAATTAAAACTAAATAATTCGGCACGCCCTTTTCCGTCGGTATCAAAGGCTGCCCAACTTTCGACGAGGACGCGGAGTTCTGTATTCGGTGCCCCTGTAAACGGGTCTACCGTGGCTTGCGCTAAACTGATGTAAAAGGTGGGTCTGTCGGCTGTCGTGAAATTCACCGCTCCTGTCACCTGTCCTTTCGTCAACGACTTGCGTTGTTGAGCAATCGCACCGAAGCCCCAGTTCATCGTGGAGATTTCATTGCCTGTATCCAGCTCCTCTTTAGCAAAGTTTGTGATATCTCGCCACACCATAGGCGAGCGGTCAGTTTCGCGGGTTTGGCCCGCTATTGTGAGGTTTATCGTGGTATAGAAGGTTTGCAGTTTCCACAATTGATTGGCATTGATGTCTTTTACAGAACGGGCAAACCACAGGAGGCGTTCCGCAGGATGACGGCCATCGAGACGTCTGGTGACGAAGCTGGTGCCGCCATTTTGCACTCCTTGATAGTCTAATTGGTTCTGCGTATAGATATTTTCAAAGAGTCTTGTAAATTGAATACGCTGTGGCTTCGTTTGCAAAACATCTTGATGTTCACGAGGGAGATAGACCTGGTTCGTTTCCAATTGTAAAAGGAGGGGCCCAATCTGTTCACGGGGCAGCGTTGCAAAAAATTCAGGATTTCCTCCTTTGGTTGTGACTTGTTTCATATCTTGTCTGTTCCATGGCGTTGGCTTGTGTTGTCCATCGGATGCTTCCACCAAATCTTCTAAGCGGCGGAGCTTGCAACGCAGTTTATAGGCGTGGGCAGTGGCAGCCCGCTGGGGAAATCCGCAGTCGTCTTGGCTTTGACATCCAATGAGGGGAAGTTCGAGACGAAGAGTGGGCGGAGCACCGCTGCGTGAAATGGACAGGACTGAATTGTCGTGGGAGCCTGTTTCTGAGCCTGCGATAAAGGTGGAACCATAGGTGCCTTCGGTTGCTGTTTTGGCCCATAAGGCGTCCCCAGAGAAATCTTGCAAGAGGATAGTGTCCTGGAAAAACTGGATACGTTCAAAGAGGAAATAGGCAATCCCTGCTGTATAACCATATGAGACACCTGACAAATCTGTAATGAAGGATTTTTGAGCGGTAGCAGCGATTGTCGGTGGAAGCCAAGTGGGCAGCGTAATGAGAATGGCAGGATGGGTCATGATATCGCCCACAAGGTCAAAGTCGAATTCAACTGTGCGACCAAATTCGGCGGCTGTTCTCGGCGGAACACGACGCAAATCTTGGGTCGCTGGCGTTTGTGCCTGATACGCGTTGTCAAAGGCAAATTGGCTATTGAACAAATCCTGGTAGAAAAAGACGTCTTTATTCCCACGGGCGACGAGCTCATACAATGAGCCTTCGGCTGTCGGAGCTGTTGTCATTCTGTCTAGAGGGAAGGACATGTGCCTGCTGCGCATGCCGCTCCTGCTCCTGGCGCAATCCAGTCGAGGGCGACTCGGGTAATGCCCATCAAGACAAGAGTGCTATAACTGACTTCTGTATTACTAATGACTTTGACACCTGCAGCACAGATAGGACTGCCGGTAGTCACCATACCTTGCATGAAGCCCCAAAAACCATCTGGAACGCAGAAGCTGTCATAAGCTTTCACTGCTCCGTAATGAACTGTGTAGGCAATGCCTGCTGATAAAAGAGCTTTGGCCACCGCTTCCATTCCTGTTGCTTTGTGAGAATTATTCGGATTCCTTGTCTTGATTCTTGAGTTTCCACTTGAGTTCATTCGTGGCTTTTAAAACGAACTGAGGTGTGCGTCCTTGTCTCGCAGGAAGCAAAAGATGTCCTACACGCATGGCCCGTTCAAACGGAATCTTTTCTTGACGCGTTTCTCCATCCGCAATCCACGCATCGATACACTGTTTCGTGAGCAGATAGCCTGAATCGTTGCTCGGAATTCCAATCTCTTTGAGTTGCTTCAGAATCTCAATCCCTTCTTTGACACGTTCCGCTTTGGTTTTGGGTTCGCTGGGCATTCTGTTTGTGTTAAAGGAGGAGTTGGTTTAAGGATCCTTCGGGAAGTTTTTGAAGAGGTCTTTTTTCATGTGTGGAATTCTATTCTGGCTCCGCGGCGATGCTGCACGTAGTATGTGTGTGGAGAAGGGACTACGAGAATTAAAGGCTCGTGGCCCTGAAGGGACCAAAGTGTTGGATGTCAGCGGAGCGACTTTCGGATTTACTCGTTTGGCGATTAATGGTCTGAACGAGGCAGGAATGCAGCCGTTTTACAGCGGAGACGCGTCAGGGTCTCTCACCTGGATGTGCAACGGGGAGATTTACAATGTTCATCAACTTGAGGCGCGTCTCGGCTACGAATCCATGTCAGGGTCTGATTGTGAAGTGCTGGGTGCCTTGTGGAGAGCGGTCGACGGAGACCTTGTGGCGTTTGGAAGGGCGCTCGATGGTGTCTTTTGCCTGGCTCTTTACGACGATAAACGAGGTGAATATGTCATAGCTCGTGACCCCTATGGTGTTCGTCCTCTTTACTATGCCTGGTCCAATGGTTGGATGTTTGCCAGTGAACGCAAGGCGTTGGTGCCGTTTGTGCAAGAGAATGGAGGATTTATTCAAGAGTTTCCTGTGGGGGAAATCTGGCGTCTACGCCATCCGCTGGGCGAACCTGAGAAAGTTGTCTACCACACCGTCCCTTGGCTCAAAGTGGCCGACCAGCCGCTTTCGGCTTTGGTGCAGGCCTTGAACACGGCCGTTGAGAAGCGTCTGTTGACTGAGCGTCCTGTCGCGGCGTTGCTCAGTGGCGGCATTGACTCCTCATTGATTGCGGCCATTGTGCAGAAGAAACTGAAGGCTCTGGGAAAACCACCTCTCAAGACATTCAGTATCGGCATGGCGGGTGGCACCGACTTGGTCTATGCACGCAAGGTCGCGGACTGGATTGGCAGCGACCACACGGAAGTTTTGGTTACGGCGGATGAGATGTTTGCGGCGATTCCTGATGTCATTCGTGACATCGAAAGCTACGATATTACCACTGTCCGTGCCTCGGTCGGCAACTGGATGGTGGCCCGTGCCATTCGCCAACAGACGGAGTGCAAAGTTGTCTTTAATGGTGACGGCTCAGACGAAATCTTCGGCTCTTATAAATACTTTGTCAGAGCACCCAATGACTGGCAATTCGAGGCCGAGACGCAGAGACTCTTGCGAGAAATTCATCAATATGACGTCTTGCGCTCAGACCGTTCGATTTCGTCACATGGGTTAGAAGCCCGCACTCCTTTCTTAGACAAGCAGTTCGTCGGCGTGGCGATGTCGTATGCCACGGAGTTACGTCGGCCGACCCCTGTATCGGCTAAACAGTCTTCAAAGGAAAAGATGGAGAAATGGCTGCTCCGTGAAGCCTTCAAGGATACAGGCCTTTTACCGCCTGAAGTGCTGTGGAGAAGGAAAGAGGCCTTCAGTGATGGGGTAAGCTCGGAAGAAAAGTCTTGGTATGAGATTATTCAGGAAAAAATCCAAGAGGCTGGGTTGGTGTCAAAGGAGGAGGTTGCGGAATGGAAAGGAGAAGGACCTCGTCCTTTGACGGCGGAAGCTGTCTGGTATCGCCGACTCTACGATGAGATGTATCCGCGCACGGCCCGCTACTGGCCTTACTGGATGCCGCGCTGGTCGCCTGAAACTTCAGACCCGTCGGCACGCACCATAAAATTTGACCAAGGTAACCCCAGTCACTCATAAGTAACCCCCTCTAACACAAGGATAACATGCAAGATATCAATATCGAAGTAGAACCCCGTTGTCTCGCCCGTTTAACACACTGGGATTCTACCTGGTCACAAATTGGTCCTGGAACACGGGCTTCTTATGTAAAACTATGCAAAAACAAGCCTGTGGAAGGCATGCTTTTGTGTAAACAATGTATGTCTCGACCTTTGGAAGGCAAGACACAAAGTAGTTTGTTACACGGCCTTTTGACGGAGCCGATTCCCTATGCGTCAGCGGTATATGGCGGACCACGCTACTGGGAACGGGTGAGCGCTTATGATTTGAAGCCTGACCCTGCCTGGTTACTCAAAGCGAAGGCGGCACAGAAGGAAGCTGAAGAGTGGTGTCGTCCGTTTGGCACGCCGTGGAAGGTTCAAAGGGTTTCGATGGAAGAGATTGAAGAGATGAAAAAGGCTAGTGCCAAAGCCAAGGTGGTGAAGCCGAAAGGAGAAGTTGTGAAAACAGAAGTTGCAAAGCCCACAGGAACCCTGTTGCAAACGTTTGTGCCTATCAAAGTCATGTATGAAGAGTCGAGTAAGCCTGTTACAAAAGTGCAAACCGACAGTATGACCATGTGGAAAGAAGAGACGGATACGGGGCCTGTTTGGATAACAGAAACGGGGCTCGTATTTGATTGTGCCAGCAACGGAGAAGCGGGTCAGCTCATTGCCAAGTATGTGAAAGGGGAGATTGTAGGGTTTGATTAATTATTCGTAAAATCATTACCACATGCGTTGCAGTGATATATCGCTTGTAAGGGTGCCGATACGACTGTGTTTGTGCTTCCGCAGTGTTTACATTTAGGACCACCGCCTCTTTGTTTACGCACTATACGTCTGGTAGTTTTTCCTTTTGCCTTGGATTTGGATTTGCGATTGGATTTGCGTCGGGTTTGTTTCTTTACCATTCTAATGAGGTTCTTGATAAAAATTGAAGAAAATCAAAAGCGTTGAGCTAAAGAGTTTTTTGCTTTGTAGTATCAGAACCTCAGTCATGCAAATCTTCGTCAAAACCCTCACCGGCAAGACCATCACGCTTGATGTTGAATCATCAGATTCTATTGAAAATGTCAAGCAAAAGATTCAAGACAAGGAAGGCATCCCCCCTGACCAACAGCGCCTCATTTTTGCAGGCAAACAGCTCGAAGATAATCGCACTCTTGCTGATTACAATATCCAAAAAGAGTCGACTTTGCATCTTGTCTTGAGATTAAGGGGCGGTTATTAACACGTGCGTCTAAACTGAAAAAAAAGCAATCCGAAGCTTGAGTGGAGGGAAAGAGGAGGAGCTTCTTCCAATTGGTGTCAAAGGGGAGAGGCCTGATAGCTTCTAAACACCGTAAGGTGGGAAGATATGCTATCAGAACTGTAGAGGCCTGATAGCTCATTTGGTAGAGCGCGTGGCTGTTAACCGCGAAGTGGTGGGATCGAAACCCACTCGGGCCGATTTTTATACTGAAACGTGTCTGTTTTTGTTTCTGAAATACAAACAGGCGGGTTCCTTTGGAGCTGTATTCCAGGGCGAGGATAGAGGGTTATCCGCCTCCTCTGCATGTGCCACCCCTTTGTATTCTATGTACATACTTGTCTTGATGTGTTTTTTGTATAATGTGTTTTATTCTGTTTGTTTATAACTATAACTAAAAATTTCTACAACTCAAGACAAACTATGATGAATATGGACATGGGGGACATGTGGGGCAGAGGCTGCTTTTCTAGGGAGTGCCTAGTCAAATCTATACTGGAATTCTCAGTTATAATAGCTCACAGAGATTCATTGACCGGCCGGCAGCGAATCCAGGATGGAGTTCTTTCGTGCTAAGATTCTTAGCAGCAAAGAATAGAAGGAGTATGTCGACTACTCAGACTCAAGCACAGGCTCAACAACCTGAAGTTGCATGGAGGAATGGTTATAATACCTATCCTGCAACTGGTCAAGGGGAAGCTTTTCCAGTGGAATACATAAAACAAATGAAAAATTATAAAAAAAGTAAAAGTCAAGTTTCTAGCTTAAAAAAAAGAAAATTGATAGCAGTTAATCTTGTAAGAACATCTCGTATTTTGCCTCTTCCTGATTTGCTTGAATATCATCCACTTAACTCTGATGAAGATTCTATATTTAATGACCCCAAGTTAAAACATGAATCTGTATTATACTGTATAGCAAAAACAAAACAATATATTAATTCAGCTGCAACTGCATTAGAAAAAAAACAAAGAAGATTTAGCGTAACACGTGATTTTTTTAAACTCCTTTGGCACGTTGATGTTTACAAAGACCATGGTCATGATTACAATCGTGCTGTTGTAAATGACATCTTGAGCGAACCCCGTTGGGAAACAAATATCTTTGGAGTTCCAGGAAAACTATCTACATATAATATAATATATGTAGGCCAAAATATGTATGAAAATCAATGGAAGCATATAGAATGGGGAAAAGAAGAAGTATTTGATTATTTATTTTCATTTAAGTCTGTTGAAAACAAATATAGAAGTTTACTAAAAAATTTATTATTGCAAAATCCTCCAGGAGGAGCGCTAATTTTTAATGCAGAAGAAGAATTATTAGTCAATACCATCACAGGAACAGAATATGAATTTATGGTAAAAGATATTATGGGTTCAGATGCTTCAGATGCCAATGTGAATGCACAAGCTTTAGAAATCAAAACATTTCTTGGTGATAATGAATTTTTAGCCATAGTAGATACATCGAATAATTTTGATAGATTATTGAATAGCCCCAATTTTGAAGGAATTAATATGGCATACTTAGTTTCAACAAAAATAGACCCTGCAAAAAAATTAAATTATGAATCAAATGAAGGAGCGATATATAAGAGAAGATATTATAAAGAAATAGCACCGACAGGAACAGATGAAATTAAATACATTACCTATCCAGCCTACAATATAAATAGACATGAAGACAAACTAAGTCACTTTTTTAGTCGAAATGACCTTATTATCAATTTATTTTCAGATACAAATAATGAGATAATTAAGGGTACATTACGTGCATCCATTACATTTTTAGACAACGGGCAAGTGATTGAAGTTCAAGCAGGAGAAAATGTTGCTGGATGTATTGATAAAATTATAAAATCTATTAAACAAGCTATGAATATTAATCAAACTTTACTTGTAAAGAAAAAAGTGCTTTTATCAAAAGAAGCAGGAGACAATTGTCAGGTATTAGACGAGTTCAGAGAAATAAGATGTCATCATTATGCTTCTGGTTTATCGAATGCAAATGACATCAATTCAATGGATTACAAAAAAATGAAGGTAAGTATTGACTATAACTTTCATGCAAAAGGATTAGCAGATGATAATGATGCAGCTATTATATATAATAATGGTCAAGGAAAAATGTTAATTCTTAAAAACCCTAGTTTAAATGATGAAGCTGCTTACATTACCCAAATGTGTGCAAAATTAAGTGCTCTTATAACAAACGAAGAATTACTAATTATACAAAATATTCAAGCATATGAATTACAACGAAATCAAATGATAAATAAAGCTCGACAATTCCAAACTCTGATACAACAAAAGTTAACTGTAACTGTTCCATCATCGTCTGAAACAATTATAACTAAACAAAATAAATATAAAAATATTTTAATTGAAGGGATGAAAATTATGGCTCTTTTACCTTATGTACCTCGAGTAAACGATAATAAAGTAAATGCAGTTATGAATGAAGAAGAAAGAACAACATCAACAATTATAAGTGAAGCAGAAAAAACGCGTCGACGCAATGAAGCTATATTACCATCGTATACTATTACACAATATAATACTGATGTATCAACAGTAAACGGACAAATTATAGCAGCTGCAGAAAATAGTCAAGCAAAACTAGACGCATTACGAGAAAAACAAACTTTTCTTGCAAATATTCAAAATAACTTAAAAATTCCTGCAAAATATAGAACATTAGAGGTATTTAAAAATGTGATAGCAGGGTCTCAACCAACAGACTTTGCAGATGTATATTTAGAAAAACAAGTTTTATTAGAACTTTTTCAAAATACATCTATCCCTATTAAGAAGAAATTTGATGATGTATGGAGTGTTTTAAATTTAAGACAAAGTATAGATTTTATTCAGATAAGTTCTATTCAAAGCAAATTAGGTTCGCGATTTTCAACATATTGGTGTCTTGACCTTGTTCGCAATACATATAATACAATTAAAGCTGTTTATCCTGATGAAGCTTTATTATACATTAATGCCCTTAAGAGAAGTATAAGTGGAAACATTTCAGAAACTTTCGTAGGAATTTCTTTAGATACTAAATTTAAATTTGGTATTCGTTTGCTTGGAATCTTAAATGGAACACCTGCTATTAATTTTATTGGCACAGCACCTCCTATAGCAGAAGGAAGTGATTGGGCACGAGTCTTTGGAACTAGCATGACTGGAGGTGGAATTGTGCAAGAGGGGGGGAAAGCACGTGTTTCACAAATGCAAAATTTAGCGAGACAACTTGGTGTTTCCAAATCAGAATTTAACTTTTCTTCCTATGCTCCAAGTTTACCAAATAAAAAACAAAACAGTCATAATAAAACTCAAAAACAAACTTCACACTATGTTTCATATACCCCTATTCGTGAAACACAAGATTTTACTGTTCATATTGATACAACAAAAACTTTACCTGATATAAAATTAAATATGAAAAAGATAATATTAGATTTTATAAAAAATGAAAAAAAACTAAATTCTCTTACAAGAACACAGGAAATAGAAATGATTGAAGAATTACTTTATTTAAAGATTATGATAGATGAAATAAATGATATGTATAAAATTGCAAAAATGTTTGCAAATATTGCTCAACTTACATCAGATAAAAAAGACGAATTAAATGCAAATATTATAAAAGAAATTCATTCAACATTGCATTCTATCCATTTTGGCAATCAAAACAAATTAAATTCAAAAAAATCTAAAATAAAATCTCAAAAAGGTGGTTCGAATGTTACTATAGGCGATTCTTCAAGTGGATTTTTTGATTTAACTCATATTTTGCAAGATGACCATACAACCAATCAATTCGTATTTTTTCCTGTTAGTATTTTCCATGCCTATAGAGAAGTATTAAATCATTATTATGATTCTGTGCAACAAATTATGAGTCTTAGGGAATCAGACAGACGTAATCTTCGTATTCTAGACATTTTAGAGAAAATTGCAGCTATAAATGCATTTATAGATTCTCTATCTAGAGATGAATTTCGACATGTTATATACACAGGTTCATATTCTTCATCATCAAATGTAGCAGCAACAAATGCTGCTGTATCAGCAAATCTAACTCATTCTTCAAATATCACTTCATCTTTAGTTGCACCCTCTGGACAAGTAGGTGAACATTTCGATGAACGAGGAAATTTTATAGGTACACGAACAGCAGGTGGATTTATATTACCCTGGCGTTTATCATCAGATTCAAGTCAATTTTCCACAACACATGTAACATCAGAACTTCCCTCTTCAAGAAGACAAAGTTCATCTTCTTCTACAACTACTACAACACGTGGAACAGGAACTCGATTAGTTCATGGTCAATTTTCTGGATTCCACGGAGCATCTACATTAGAAGGAATACCTGAACAAAATAATAATGACGATATTGTTGCAACTACAACGTTAGTGCCATCTCACCAATCTGCAACAATAGGAAGAGGTACACTTTGGTTTCCCCTCCAACAACAGGGACAAACAACAATTGGAACTCTTGTGCAGCATCAGCCAATTTCTGCAAGTAGAACTGGCGCTTATGTTGGTTCTAATAGTCGTATGTCACAACAGCAAAATCCTTCTTCATCAATAATATCAAGTAATCCATTTTATGCAACTACAAGTATCCCTATTCACTTACAGCAACAACAGCAACAGCAACTAAGAAGCACTACTATGTTACCAAGTGAAATTACTATGGGTGCTGTGAAGAATGACGAAAACAGTTTTGGAGGCGGCCGTCGTCAAACCTTGAAACGCCAAAGCAAACGAAAGAACAAAACCTCAAAAAATAAAAAATTGAAGGCTTAATGTCCTAGTTATATAGCATGTATCAAAACCATGTCATCCATCATTAATTTCGATTCTTGTTCCCACGCTTGGCGCGCAAACAAGAGACGAGTAGGGGAAAGTTATGAATATATCTGTTCTGCAGCCTTGTGTAAAAGGGGGGTTTGCAAAGACGCCTATGGAATGATTGCGAGTGTCTTCTGCTCTCGACATCGTAACTTGGAAGCCGAAACCAAACAACAGACCTTTATGAGAGTCGAAGCCGCCATTAAGGCTCATCGTCAAGCCACTGATGCTATCCCTGTCGCGGACTACTTGGAAACTGGAAAGGCCAAAGATGAACAAATCGAAAGTATCGCCGAACGCGTCAAGCTTCGCAAACGCAACTAAGCCGTTTTCTTCGCCACAAGAGCTTTCCAGGAAACAGGGAATTTGTCTTCCAAGAGTTTACCAATAGCATCGGCGTATTGACGGATTTCCCACTGGGCTGAAGGGTCTGCACGAAGTCCATAGAGTCTCGCGTAGGCGGCAAGTGACCCTGTCTCGACAAATTCCGTATACATGCCTTGTGGCAAGACCGTGCGGGCAACTTCAGGAGCTACACCTTGTCCTAGAAGATGATTGTAGGTCGACATGGCTCCTGCATTGGCATCGTCAATAAGTTTTTTGGCTTCCTCGTTTTCTTCCACGCCTTCAGACTTGCTGCCTTGTTTGAGATTCTTATCTCTTGCTCTCACGACATCAGGAACGTAGCATTCAGGCGGTTCGTCAACGTAGCGACGACTGACTTCATTGCGTGCAAAACCGATTTGGTGACGATACCATTCACGGGCGACGAAAATCGGCATCTTGAGGCGCATGTGGATTTGCGGATGGAAGAAAGGAGTGATATGTTGGTGCGTGGCCAAATAGGTGATAAGCTTGGCGTCTTGAGGTGTTAGAGAGTGGGATTCTTTGTGGAAGGAAACACGGGCGGCATTCACGACCATGAGGTCATCACCGAACGTGGCGAGCAATTCAACAAAGCCTTTGTCTAAGACTTTCTCGATTTGTTTCTGGGTTTCAGGTTGGGTGGTCATACTAGATTCAGTAGAGGAGGACATAATTTAAGTGCTGTTGTGGCGTTTGGTTTGGCGCTTGGGTTTGCGGCAATTTTTACCGCGAGTCTTGCGTTTGCCTCCTTTTTGGACTTTTTTCTTTTTTTTCTCATTTATAAAATTTGGAGGTCCAAATATCCATTCTTCATCTTCACTGTTGTTATTACGTGAAGAATTATTCTCTTCATCTGAATTTTCATTCGAGGATGTTAGTTGTCCTGCATTGGATGCAGTAGTTCCTATAGTGGTTTGTGTTGTGCTACGTAAATTATTACCTGAAGAAGCTTGTTCAGAAGATTCGAAAGCTTTTTTTAAGATAGGTGCTTGAGGTTTTAAAAACATATGCATTGCATCATATGCATTTTGACCAAACATAAGACCACTCATACTTTCATACATAGGCTTTTGTACTCTTTCTGTTTTTCTTGGAAGAGGTGATGTAAAATAATTTTTCCATGTTAAATTCTTTGTTGCATTCGTAAATAAAGCCAACCCTCGTAACATTTTTTCTTCTTCTGCGCGAAGTTTTACTTTTTCACTTTGATTTTTTATAGATTCAAGCAATTCTATATTTAAAGGATTTTTATATTTGTTATTATTGAGTGCACGAAGTTGTTTCGTGGCTTGATTTGCTTGAGCAGATGCTTTTGTTTGTTCAATATGAAACTTTCTATAATCTTGATTTGTCATATATAATTCATTCATTAATATGTCTAATAATTTCATAACACGACTATTTTTCTTTACTTCTGAAGTTTCATTTTTGACCTCTTGCTTCCATACAAATTGATATAAAGTTTTTATTTGTTCTTTTGTTAAATTCTTATTATGATTAAAAAAAGTTTTCAATGCCTCTTCCTCTTTCTCTGTTACAGTAAAATTCTGTAGAATATCTTCTTTGATGGAAGACATTTCTACACTCTTAGTAGAAAATGGAATTCCAGTGGCGCCCAGTTCTTGGTGTATTGTTGTTTTTACTCCTCTTGACCTTTGTTATTTTGTTGGCAACTGGCACTATCCCTCTCAATATCTCCACCACCTACACAACCAATCTCTACGATAAAGACCCTGTAAACCAATGGTACTGGTATTCAGGCCTCCGTGCAAAAGACGCCAGCGGCAACCCCATCACCTTTTATTAGAGAATACGCCACACAATAAAAATTGAAATCAAATGTGTCAAAGGGAGGTAGTCAACACACCTTTTACACAATCGCAAAGAAACTAGAATGCCACTCGTTCACGGAGGATATCTCACAGTCGGACCCTTAGATGGTCAACCGGCATATCAAGTCGAATGGACCTACGAAGTCGTCGACCCCAAGCCTGTCTCTCCACCTGTTGCTCAGCGAGAACTCACTATTGAAGAACAAGCATGGAAAGACGTGCAGGAGTATTATAAATGGCTCGGCAAGTCTGTTCCTGCCAAGGAAGCCAAATGGTGTCTCGATGCCATTCGCATGGAGAAACAGGAAAAAGCTATCGCGGACGCTACACCGTATGTCGCACCTGTTGTCATGCCGCCTCGTCCTGAATACGGCACGAAAGAATTCTGGGCCTGGTGCGCCAAAACCAAGAAACAAAGGGAAGCCGCGAAAAAAGCGAAGGAGGACGAAAAAGAAGCCAAACGCAAAGCAAAAGAAGACGCGGTTAAAGCCAAAGCCCTCGAGAAAATCGCCAAACAAGAAGCCAAACTTGCTGCGAAAAAAGACAAGAAAAAGTAGTATGGCTCCTCGTCGTCATAATCAAACACGTAGACAAAACCGCAAAAAACAAAAAAAGTCCACTCGCCGCCTTTCTTCAAGAAAGCAACGTGGTGGTGTGTGGGGATTGGGATGCATGGGAAAGAAGTCTTGTCCTGTTGCACCTTATGAAAATCAAAGGCCTACAGTGACAACTACAAATACAAAAAATAACACAGGTTCTTCAACTGGTCTTGTAAATACATCTACATCTATGAGTCCACACAGCACTGGAAGCCAATCCACTTCTCCTACAAGTCGAACAGCAAGTCCTAGTTCTGTCTCACTCTCTATTCCTCTTTACCATAAAGATTATGACGAAAAAGATATATATTTTTTAAGAAATATGATTTTATTCCAAAATAAAGAAACCTATGAAAAAACAGATTCAAGACAGAAAGAAAATATTTCTGCAAAATTACGAAATATTCAACAATGTCTTATGGCATTTGACCCCGAATATTTAGAGTTACTTGAACCAAATTTTGACGACACAATAAAAAGTGTCGAGGGCACTGTTCGTTGCACTATACGTTATGCACAAGAATCTTACAATAAAACCCCTGAATATTTTTTTGATGAAATGAAAAATATTTTCTTTAAATTTATAGATTTAGCTTTATTCTATTCTAAGGAAGCACAAGATGCTAGAACTTTGCTCTATTCTAAACAAGAACAAGAGGCTAGAAATTCATTAAGTGAACAGAATGCTAGTGGAGAAACTAATACATATAAGATTGGTAATTTTACAATATCTAGAAGAGAATCTTTGGAATATAATGAAGCTGAAATTTTAGAACAATTTCAAAATAAATTAATAGATTTAGCTTCAAGGTTTAATACTTTTTTAAAGGACATAGCTATTCCTGAAAGCCTGAAATACAATGTAGCTAGGTCCTAGTTTTGATTCGACATCGTGCGAAGCGTTTGGGTCACACGACGTTGGTTGGGGTTACTGAAGGGACTGACCGTGGCGTCGACATTGGCCGTGCGGGTATGACGCAAGACAGGGCCTGTGGGTGCTGGAATAGCGGTGGGAGGAGAAGGAGGACGAGTGGGGGAGATACCACGGCGGCTTCGGCGCATGGGTGTCGACATGGTGCGATGGACCATCATCTCTTCTTCTGGTTCTACGTCTGGCATTTGCGAGCGGAGTCCACGACCCATAGCCAAATAGGCGCTGTGTTGCACAAAGTGGGTGGTTATGCTTTCAGAAAGACGTCCACGGTCTAACGAGACGAGAAGATGCTCAATATCGTCAATCATCATCTGAATAATTTGCTCACTTGCATACGGTAATGCACGTAAGCGAGCAAGAAGATTCTCAGCGGTTTGTGTAAGAGGGGAGTTTACGTTGTTGTCATGAACAGTTTGGCGAAGAAGTTCGCTGACTTCATGACGGAACATGGCGATTTCAATGGACTTCGGAACTTCTTGTGTTGAGGAAAGAGGAACAGACGGTTGGAGATGGGTATCGATGCCTGCAATCGTGGTCATATCGTGGCCCGTGACGCGAACTTCGGTTCCTTGTTGCGCAGCAAAGAGGATAATAATCTCGTTGTCCGCGTAGACGTCACCTACACGGACGATTTGTTCTTGTGCAGGATTGGTGCGAATGGCGTAGCCTGTCTTAAGTTCGACGTGGGCTGGGAAGCGGACTTCGACGTTCTGGGCCACCACCGTAGTCAAGCCGCCGAGCACTTCACCGAAGGTCGTGGCCACGGATTCAAGGGTGTAGACGATGTTGTAGGACCCACCGCCGCTTTCGGCCATGTCACGGAGCAAGTCGACTTGGTGGTCGTGTCCGTAGCCAATCGTGGTGAGTGTTAAAGAAGAATGGAGTTCCACGAGACGACGAACAATACCTTTGAGACCTGCCACGTCACTGACGCCTTTGTTGGCGTGGCCATCGGTAAGGAGCAAGACACCTGTTTTCATGTTGGCGCGGTCTAGGGCAGAGAGACAATCCGTGATGCACATGAGACCACCAGACATATTCGTGTAGCCTTTGGTTTTCAAGCCACGAATCTTGCCTAAAATGGGTGTTTGTTCGGATGCCGGCACTTGTTTTAACAGAATCTCGGCTTCGTCACCAAACGTGATGAGGCTGACCATGTCCTCTTGTGTTAAAAGGGAAGTCACGAACTGCAAAGACTGTTTGACGGTTTCGAGTTTGCGCCCTTCAGACATCGAGTCACTGATATCCACGACAAAGACCATGTGAACAGGTTGGCGTTGCACTGTGGACTGGCCTTTCAAGATGAGGGCGGCATTTGTTTTGGCTTCTGGCGAAGACGAAGGAGGAATGCTAAGAAACTGAGCAGAAACGTTCATTGTGTTAAAAGGAGTTGTGCTTTTGGCACAGGGTGAACTTGCGACTTCAATTTTATTGCCTGGGGTAGGAGCAGATATGGGCAAGGAATCAGGCGACGCGAAACAGTGTCCTTGGTGCCAACGCTGGTGTTTGAAAGACAATGCTTGCGCCTATGTGTTTGCTTGCGGCTTGGAGACAACCGGCAAGTTTCACGTCGGCCTCGGCTGCGGCCGCACCTGGTGTTGGACCTGTGGCAAAAAATACTGCTCAGCCTACTACGACCCTGCGACAGGAAAGAAACTCGCAGGGGCAAAAGACCACCACGATGCCAGTTGCTGCCGCAAGGAGGTCGGTTTCAAACAAGAAGACTACTGCGAGGGAGGCCACTCAGGACATTGTGGAAAGCGATGGTAGATGGGCTGGTCAAAACTCGTGTCTAGCGTTGTAATCTTGATTGAAATCTACAAAGTTTTTTTCGGCTCTGCCCTTGTCGTCTTTGCACCTGATATGTGCGAAGACCACAGATGCAATCCGTTTGAAAATTATGCAAGAGGGGATTCTGTGTATCAGGTTGGGTTCTGGTTGAATGCGGCGACTCTCGTCTGTTTCGCTGGTCTGTATTATGTCGAAATGAAACGAGAACACAAACTCACGCATTATCTACGGACAAACCATGCCGTGCCTACCGAGAATAGCTATGTCGCACAGAGTATTCAAAAACTCACCGAAGACCGCCAAACTATTATATATAGATATAACAACCTATATAAAAAAATAGGATATGTAACACTGACACTGTTTTCGGTGAATACGGTGCTCAGTGGCTATATTATTTTCAGTGAGTATCTCGATGACAAGAGCGGCGTGGCTCTCATCACGAATACCTTGTTTGTCGGCAGTAAACTCTACGATATTTACGGAATCGTGAATACAGACAAACATGTCTTTTTATCGGCCTATGTAAAAAACAAAGCCCAGTTCAACGACGTGCAGCCGAACAAGATGCGTCTTATGGAGGAGATGGTTTAGTGAAGTCTTAATTTCTTTTTCTTTGTTTGTTTTGATTTTGACTTCGACTTGGATTTTTTTGTAGTTTTACGCTTAGATTTTCTACATTTCTTACCACCTGCTTGATTTTCTGGTGGATTGTTTGGAACCTGATGAGGATTTTGTTGTTGCACAGCCCTCACATAATCTTTAAAATTATTGAAAATTTTTTCCATGACATTGTCATCTAAAAAAGCGTAATCATCATTCAATCCTCCACGAAACTCCTCAGCTGTAGTCTGTTCTAGTTCTTCCATATCTGTATTTGGTGCTAAATCCATAAATATGAAATTTATTAAAGCATTTTTTTGTTCTGCTGTTAATTCATCAATATTAGTAAAGGATTGCACCAGTTGTTGGTAAGGTGTAAGAGGGAGTTGTGCTGCACCAGGAGCAGCAGCAGGTGGCAGGACAATTTCTTCTTCCTCTTCATTAAGCTGAATATTTGGTTCCTGATTGTTCATTCTACTCAAACCTCAGGAACTTTCACTGCACTCGCATACTGGACGCCTTTCGGCCAGTCGGTCGGTGCAAAGTCTGCAGGGTCAGGCAACTGGTCTTTTCCATGGGCGGACAAGACCATCGTATGGGGCTTGGGAAAGCCGTTGAACTCGGTGCTGGTCACCGTGGTATAGGCTCCCATGTGAGGATACCAGAGCCAATCTCCCACCTCTAACTCCTCCATTTCTTCGGCCGCCGCCAAAAAGTCCACAGAGTCGCACGTGCGCCCATACAAGACTCCTTTCACAGGTTTGCGACGTTGTTCGCCTTCTGCCCTGACTCGCAACCATTTCGGCTTGGCATGGTCAAACGGAATGCAGGAGAACTGGCCATACAGACTTTCGTCTACTGTGTAGCGCCAGCCGTCGCGTTTCTTCGTTGGTTTCTTACCAATCACGCGCACGAATAAATCATGGCTCTGGGCGGCCATGAATCGTCCTGGTTCAGCCACGAAACGAAGCTGGGGATGTTGTCTCATGGCGATGTTAATCACGGAGGCCGCAGCCTCAAAGTCGTCAGGCATGAAGCCACCTCCAATGTCGATAAGGTTGGCCTCATGGTGTCCTGCTTCACGTATTTGTTGTAGGCATTTCACAGCTTGTTGAATCGCCAGCATATACTGCTGAGGTTCTTTGCATCCACTGCCGACATGAAAACTCACACCGTTTAATTTTTGTCCTTTCATATGGGCAAACCGTCCTAGCGTGGGCACATGCTCGGGTTCTACACCGAACTTTGCACTGAAGGGCATCGCACTTCCTTTGTCTTCCACCTGAATTCGAACCAAGCTGGACCCTGACCAGCCAAACTGTTTGAGCTTTTCCAGCTCTTCTGCACTATCCACCACTGTTGTATTCACATTGGCAATAGATGCCTTGCGTATATCCCAATCCTTCTTACAGGGATTCGCAAAGAGGATATCAGGCTTTGTAAGAGCACAGCTCTCACGCACCATTGTCATCTCTCTGGCACTTGCACAATCAAATCCAGCACCACCTTCAGATAACCATGTCAATAACCAATGTTCAGGATTGCACTTTACAGCATAGTAGGGTTTTACTTGAGGTAAAAATTGCTTCCAGAGTGTCATCGCTTTCGTGACACGTCTTTGGCTGACGGCATAGAAGGTCGATGCTCCAAGAGCGGTGCGAAAGGACGTGAGTGCGGTAAGTTTTTTCAGTGTGAAACAAAGATATTCGTAGCGAACAAAAAATTCTTAGGCCTAATGCGAGAATTTGGAAGGGGTGTTAGAGGAAGGAAATGGTGGGCGTATTAATGTTGCGAACTCAGGGTGGATTTTGCAATCGGATTCGAGCGATTGTGTCAGCGGTCCTTTGGGCGGAAGACACGGGCCGGAAGTTGGCCATCTACTGGCCGGTGGAACCTGGGCATCTTCCCTGTCGTCTAGACGATTTGCTGGTGCGGAGCTCGATTCCAAGACTTTGCTGTGTGCATGACGGCTATCTGAGCAAGGCGCATGCCGTTCAAACAGTGGAAGATATGGAGAGCGTGTTGAAACTGTGGGGAGGAAATGAAGAGGTTCGCGTGGAGAGCTATTCAGCATTCCATCCTGAGGCTAAAAGAGAAAGAGGATTGGTTGTCTTGCGTGCGCTTCGTTTTGCGGCTGCTTTAGAGGAAGAAGCCGAGAAGCGTTGGGGCGAAATCGGTGGCAGCTCGGCCTGGACGGCTATTCATTTTCGCGGAACGGACCATCGCAAGTGCTTGGCCGCCTCTCCTTTGTCGGCGTTTATGAAGGTGTTAGAGGTGGAAGATGCTGAATGGCGGCAGTTTTATTTAGCGACCGACGAGGATTGTGTCAAGGAAGCCTTTGCCGAACGAATATGGAAAGGGCATGTCTGTTGGTCACCCTTTCCCCAGGGAAGGAAAACAGAAGAACAACAAAAGGCCGGCGTTGTGGAGTGGCTATTGCTGCAGAAATGTTCGCGGATTTTGGCCTCAGCAGGGAGCACCTTTTCGGAATGGGCTGCTCTGCGAAGTGGCTCAAAGCTGATTGAAGTCAGAGAATGAGAAGAAATGGGAATCGACGTAAATGGCCTTGATGCGTTGTTGTTGGGTATGTCCATCTGTGAAAAAAAAGGGTCTGTATTGACGTTGGGAAATCAAGGGATTCATATCAGTGCAGAACTATGTATGGATATCTGTCGACAGTATGGGATACCAACTGAAAGGTCCTGGTTTACGGAAGGAACTGAAAAACTCATGAAACACTTTGGCTTTCAGAGCCTTGAGAGCCTCGATATGTCTGCCTACGAAGGAGCCACCCTTTTACACGATATGAACAAACCTCTTCCTGCTGAACTTGTGGGTCGTAAATTTGACTTTGTCTTTGATGGCGGAACCACTGAACATATTTTCAATGTGGCCCAAGTGTTTCAGAATGTTTGGGACCTATTGGCCGTCGGTGGAATCTTTGTGAGTGTGACAGTGAATAACAATCTTTCGGGTCACGGACTGTATCAATTTAGTCCAGAATTCTTTCAAAAAATCTGTTCTCCTCGCTACGGTATGGAATTGAAAGGACTTTGGTTGGGCAAGATTGGCTCCATGCACAACGGCTGGAAAGCCATTCAAGGGTCACAAGACTATGACTTCAAGTTCGGCGGTGATGACCGTGTGTATGTGATTACGATTGCGAAAAAGGTGTCAGAGGGGGGTTTGCGTTTCTTGGATAGACCGCCTCAACAAGGGAATTATGAAGAGAATTTATGGTTACATTAAGTTTTGCTTTCTTGCTGCTGCTGGGTTTTCACCCAACGTTTGAAGGCATGGCAGCGGTCGGCAAAATAAGACCCGTTATCGTTATCGGCTTGGTCGGTTTGGAGTGATTTTTTAAGCATAACAGCTGCAAGTTGATGGAGCTGTTGTTCTTTGGGTGTTAAGGTGGCGAACCATTGGTCGACTAAGGAAAGCGTTTTCTTTTGTGGAGGCATGATTGTTGGGGGAAGTGCTGTTGGTTGGTAAGGGATTTTCGGTTCAACTTTTCCCTTCCACAGAAACAGATGGAAGCCGTCAAAGACGACCGCTTGCTTCGACTTCGCTCTGTCGACGATATGTTTGCCGTGCTCAGGGATAAGGGCCGAAGACTGGATTCGTTTCACAAAGGGGATACTGTGTATGTCTGGAACCGCATGCAGAAGAAGTATTCCTATGTGTTACAGGAGGAGCCAGGTCATGGGTTTGCAGAAGGATTCACACCGTTCGCCGACCCTGGTGAGATACTGGCGCTAGGGGCGTTTGGCGGCAAGTATTTGAACGACTGTTTGTTGGAGTTTCCTGCGGAATGGTTCTTGCGAGCAGGGATGCTGGGCAAATTATCTCCTGCCAAGACGGATGTGAGCCTCAACTATTTTGAGATTGATTCCAGGTTGCCGTTGTCCGAGTGGCGAAAGGCGGGATGGGTGCCTTCGAAAAGCGGCAAACGCCTGGCAGGTGTTCGTAGTGTCTTATCGGACCCTAAGAAAAACCCTGATGAGAGAGGATGGTTTCAATGGTATTGCCGTTACTGGATGGGACGTCGTATTCCTGAGCTGGACGCCGTGCAAATCCAGCGATGGAAAAATTTTAAGAGACATCATGGAGCGGTTGTGAAACACTGTGCAGCAGGGGATTTGACGTGCCGTCCACGTCAGAGACAGGCTCTGTTGCACTGGGCATGGCCCTTTGGCTTTTAGAAGGTGTCATATAGAGGAGAATCACAGAGAGATTTGCACATACATGCACAATCGCATGTGCTTTCACAGACGCCATAGCCTTTGCATTGACCTGGTAATACCAGCTCATTCCATAGGCTACCACACCCGCCGATTGAATAAAGAAATAAGGAATGGCTACAGACGATTGGAGTGCATACCAAACATGAGTCCAGAGCAAAAGCTGAATCCAAGCTATATCCAGATTTCGTCGCCAACTATAGGTGGGCCTATTCCAGTATAGAAGGGCGAACATGGCTCCCACAACTGTTCCTGAACCAAGCCAGAAGTAATCATTCTGTATTCCTACGACTCCTGATACGAATCCCATAGGAGATAGCCAAAATAACAATCGGGCTTCCTCCTTTGACACAAGCCAACGTTCCGTTTTCTTCATCCTTTACAAGAGAGTTCGTATCTTGTTTAAAGCCAGGAAAGCGGCGGCGAACAAGATACCACCCCACAGGGAATCCATGACGGCGAACTGTAGGGTATAGTCTTTGAATACGGCCAAATTGGTGAAGTCATACACAGCGTAGGTAGCGGCTCCTGAAAAGGCGGCTTGCAAGACGTCGGTTTGTTGTAAGAGGAGGAAGGCGAGGGCGATGTAGACAACGGCGGCGGGTAATAGGCGCATGGACACTGGAGACCCTTGTATTTTCTCGAACATGCGAATGCCTCCTAGACTTGTGCTTTGCAGATAGAGCCACGGAGAATCAATAACAGGAAGGAGGACGAGGGCAATCAAAAACAGGATAGGGTCTAAGGTGAGCATATCTAAAGAGTGTGTGGTTGAATTTTTGACAATGAGTTTGCAGCTTGAAGGATTTGACGGTGCTGTCCGCGGTCATCGCATCTTAGTGGTCGGAAAAGAGCACGACGTGCTGGTGCGTGTATCGGTGTTAGAGGGGGAAGCTTTGTATAAGGGACGCACGATTTTAGTCTTGCAGGAACATGCCAGGACGCAGACTTGTCCTTTGGTCTGGTTCAAACGCCGCTGGGATGCTGTGTTTCGCGTCAAAGACCCATTTGAAGCGCAGATGTTGGCGACCTATGTGGCCAATGCGCCGAAGCCGGTGCGCATCGTCTGGGTTTGCTTGGAAGGGGTAGGCGAAATTCCTCGGAGCCTATGGAGTCGATGGCAGAGCAATGATGTGACGTTGATTGGGCTAGGTGGAGGGAGCATGATGGGGGTCGAGTGGGAAGTCATGTATTTTGGGGTTGATACAGGCGAAAGTGGAATTGAAAGATACTTGACCATGCGTGGAACAGGATGCCGGTCTTTGCTTCTGGGCTTGCAAGGGCATTTGGGGGATGTGCGAGACAGTGGGGCGGCTCTCGTCTGGACAAATATTGACCAAGACGACAGTAAAGGGGCTTTGTATTGGTATGACCCCAGTGAAGGGTCGGCCAACTTGGCGAAACTCACGAAAAAGGACGTGGCAGGGATGTTAGAGGAGATTGGCCGCTTTGTCGACTCCGTCTAGTGTAGACGACGGGTGCGATTGCTGCGCTGACGACGCTGACGGGTTTTGCGTTGCTGTTTGCGTTTTTGTTGTTGTTTACGGGATTTCTTGTTGTTATTTCTACGACTTCCACCACGAGCAGGACTGCCGCCAGGGACTCTTGACGGCCCTTGTTCAGCTTGAGATATTTGAGGAATATTTTGCATCTGAATTCCATCTTGGTTGTCGCCATGATTTCCACCTAGAGGACGCCCTTGACCTTGACCTTGACCTTGACCTTGTGCATCTCCAAATAAGGGTCTTGCTAGTTGTTCTCTATTTTCTTGGGCAAGGACAGGATAAATATCGAAAATTGTAGAATCTATTTGGGTATCAACTCCACGAATTCTGAATGTAACTGTGTTTCCATTTCGTGATTGAAATGTGCCTCGTCTTTCATCTGTATCGAAAGCATCAGCATTTGGATTTTGGTCACGAGTTAATATTCTGTATTGTGTGCCTGGTATGAGTTGGTCAGGTGTTAAAGGGTTCATTCTATTTGGAAACTACATTTCAACGTTTCATCGTATGAAATACTGAAATGATATTTGTTGCTTTACGTATTTTTAATTCTATTACATCCTTTACATCTTCTTGAACAACTTGAAGGTGCCCTTCTTGGCGACGTAGCCCATTTTACGCAACTTCTTAATGGACTTCATTCCTTGAGCGTGTTTCTTCTTAGAAACGATACGACCAGCTTTGGTCTTCATCAAGTCCTTCTTGGTGAGACCACCGGAAGTGTGCTTTGCAGTTCCGTGGTAAACTTGAGCCTTGCTGCCGACTGCGGGAACTTTGGAGACTTTGCGAGTTTGTGCCATTTTTTTCTACTGAGTATACACATTTAGTTTCGTTTCTTGTTCTTTTTGGTTTTTTGTTTACGGTTTCGTTTTCCGCCTTTTGATGTTTGTAGTGCTGCCCAAGCTGCTTTTCTTTGTTTAGATTCCTGTATTTCCAAAGCAATTTGAGCTTGTAACTCTCGTAAGTCTTCTCTTAATTCTTCAGGACCAGGCAATTTTTCAGGTTTACAGCCTTTAAAATGAAATAGTGGTTTATCGCATAAAATTCTAATTTTATATAATTTATCTCGAATACTATTTAATGTTTCTCTTGTTCTTACATTTCTAGAATTTTTATATTTTTCACTAAGAGCAGTAAATTTATCATATGCTGATTTACTAATATCACCTGCTAGGCTTCCTTTCGATAAAATGTTTCCTATTTCTTCTTTTGTTTTTTGTTTATTTCCTTGAAGTTTATACTTCTTGGCTTCATTAACATGATTATCAATTTCCTTATAATAATTAGAAAATCTTTTAATAGTTTCATTAATATCTCTAAATTCTTTTGTTTCTGTATTATGAAGTATTTGAACAGGATATGGTGAAACAGTTGGACCTGGGCCTTGATAGGGTATCCCAGTTGTAGAATTTGGTGCTGGTGCCCATGTAGAAGAAGATGAGGTTGGTGTTGCTCTTGCAGGAGTCTGCTGTG
>JACCDG011038874.1_pt1 | contig 41393 bp, 35 predicted proteins | sample 7442471 | NCBI WGS metagenome assembly JACCDG01 (sample SAMN15323444, study PRJNA562643) | freshwater metagenome | isolation source: river surface water | place: USA:Blue River Watershed | collected 2017-08-17
CGGGGGCCGCCGGTCGCGCCGGCAACCACCGGGGTTTCGCGCACGGACGAACCGGCCGCGCCGGAGCCGGCGGCGACAGCGGCCGAAGCCGGCGCGATCGTCACGGTCACCGTCTCGGTCGTGAGCGTGCGATATTCTCCCGCCTTCGGATCAAAGTAGCTCCAGCGCACCGGTCCCAGACGGTAGGTGCCGGGCTGGGTCGGGATCAGGACCACGTCCTCCGTCAGCGTCGCCTCGAAGAGCGTGCCTTCCTTGGTCGTGCGTTTCGCCTGCGGCTGCACGACGCGGAAGTCGCGGCTGGCGTCGCGGGCGGGCAATCCGCCGAGGTCTGGCCAATTGCCGGTGCCGGCGAGTTCCAGCGTCCACGTGATCGGCTCCCCGGGCGCGGCGGTGGTGGGCACGATCTTCGACGTGAGCGTGAATTCTCCCACCGCGCCGGTGAAGCCCGCGGGGGCGGGGCTCGGCAGTGCTTTCACGGTCAGGCCCGCGGCGGGGGTGGTGATCGCGAACTGTTCCATCGTCGGCCGGGAGAACAGGCCGAAGGCGGAGGTGCCGGTCTGGACATTGACCAACTGCTGGGCGGGGCTGAGGGCGACGCTGCCCGGCGTGCGGGCGAGCGCGCGGGTGCGGTAGGTGGCGACGTTGCGGACCTCACCGCCGGAGTTGAGCTCGCCCATTTCGGGTTTGGACCAGTCTTCGACGGAGAGGGGGGCGGAGGACCACTCGACGTTGCTCGCGAGCTGGGCGCTGAACCGTCGCACGATCGACAACGTGTAGGTCAGCGGAAACACCTCGCCGGCCCAGACCGGTTCGGCGGGCGGGTTGAGTCGGGCCTGGATGACGGAGTCCAGCGTGGCGCCGGAGTTGCCGAGCGTCGCGTCGCCGACGGTGAAGCTCGCGGCGGGCACGCGGACGTTACCCTTGTCGGTCGGGATGTCGAAGGTCGGGATGTCCACCGTGCCCCGCTGGGTGGGGCGGGCGACGTAGGTGAGGAGGACGCGGCGCGTGACGTTGAAGTTGACGATCTCGGTGCTCTGGGACTGCCCGGCGAGTTCGAGCGAGACGCCGTTCACCCGCGGCACCGTTGGGGTTCCGTTGGGGGAGCAGTTCTCGAAGACCAGCTGGATCTCGGAGGCTTGGCCGAGGCCAAGGTTGCCGCGGTCCGGCTGCCAGCGGGCGGTTTGGGCGAAGGCGCTGGTCATCGCGCCGAGGGCGAGCAGGAGCGCGGCGATGAACGGCCCTGGAAAACGAGAGAGGAAACGAGCGCGCATGGTCACCACGTCTGGCCCTTCTTACCGGTGGCGGGTCCGGTGGGTTTGCCCTCCATCACGCGGAAGAGCTTCGCGGGAGAGTCAGCCTGTTTCACCTGATCCAGTTTCTGCAGCGGCATGGCGAGCTCCGGCTTGCCCTCGGCGCTGCTCGGGCGCGGCGGCTGTCCGCCGACCGGCTGACGATCAGCGTCGCCGGCGCTGGCACCCTCGCCGGGAGGCGGGGTGGGCGGAGGCGACGGCGGACGCTGCATGTTGCCGAAGGCGGACTCGCGGTTCTCAGGGTTTTTCGGCGGCTCGCTTTGCCCCGACGACGGATCGCTCGGCGGAGATGTCGGGGACTTGGCGTCGTTGGTCGATGAACCGTTCTGAGGCGGCGGCTCGCCGGGCTTCGGCTCGGAGTTCTGGTTCTGCTGCTGCTGTTCGTTCTGCTGCGAGGGATCGGACGGCTGCTGGTTCTGATCCTTTTGCTGGTCCTGCTGTTGCTCCGGCTGGGGAGGTGGCGGCTCCTGCGAGCCATCGAGGTACGCCTCAAGCTCCTTGCGCAGCGTGGGCCAATCGGCGGCGTTCCGGTCGAGCGCCTCGCCGGCGTCGACGGCATCCAACGCGGACGTGATCACCCCGGGGCTGAATCCCTCGCCGCCCATCGCCTTGCGGCGGGCGAAGTCGAGGGTGGCTTCGGTGAGTCGGCGGTAGTCGCGGGCTCCTGGAGCCGCCTTCCCGGAAATGTCCGCGACCGTCTGCACGAGCGCCTCGCTGGTGGCGTCGGCCCCGGCCCCGGGACTGGCGGCGGGGAGCGGCGAGCCGCTGCGGCTCAGCGGAGGCGTGGCGACGGATTGCGCGGACGCGCTGGAGCCGATGAGCAGGAGGAGGGTGGGGACGAGGACGACGGGCTTCACGACGACGCGGACTTGAGGGTGACGGGGCGCGGGGTGGGCCGCACGGGGAATTCGCGCCAGAGGCCGGCGAGCAGCAGCAGCACGGCCGGCGCGAGGAAGAATTGGAAACGCTCGGCGAGCCGCACGCGGTTCACCTCCTTGAACTCGCCCCGGCGGCCCGCCTCCACCGTCTGGCGGAGCAGCTCGGCGAGATCGACCCAGCCGGAGGCATCGGCGTAGCGCCCGTCGGTCGTGGCGGCGAGGGATTGCAGCGTGGCGGGCTCGAGACGCGAGAGCACCACGGCGCCGCGGTCGTCCTTGACCAAGCCGCCGTCCGTCTCGGGGATCATCGCGCCGTCGCGCGTACCGATGCCCAGCGCGAGCACGCGGATGCCGCGGGTCTTGAGCTGCTCGGCAAACGGCCGCCATGTGTCGTCGGCCGCCTCGCCATCGCTCAGGATGATGAGGTAGCGGTCGGCGCCGCCGTCGCGGCTGAACGCCTCGAGCGCGGCGGTGAGGAGGGCCTCGTAGTTCGTGCCGCCGGCGGGGAGAAAGTTCGGCTGCAGTTCCGGCAGGAATTCGCGCAGGATCTCGTAGTCAGAGCTGAGCGGACTCTGCAGAAAGGCGGTGCCGGAGAACACGAGCAGGCCGACCCGTTCGCCGGCGAGTCGCTCGAGCAGCGACTGGATGAGCAGCTTGGCGCGGTCGAGGCGCGTCGGCTTGACGTCTGGGGCGAGCATCGAGCGCGAGAGATCGACCGCGATGAGGATTTCGCGTGACTGGTCGAAGACCGGTTCCTCGATGCGGCCCCACTGCGGCCGGGCGGCGGCGATGCTGACGAGGATGAGGCCGAGGCAGACGAGGATGCGGCGCGGGGACGCGGCGGGCGTGGAGCGGCTCAACCGGACCACCCCGTGCGCCGCGGAACCCCCGAGGATGCGCGCGGGCGCAGTCTCCCGGTCGCGCCGCAGGCGCAACAGCTCGTACCCCAGCAGCACGAGCGGGAGGAGCGTGGTCAGCAGAAGAAGCGGCACTGCGAACGTCATCGTAGGGGCGGCGTCGATACCGTCCGAATCGTCCCGGTCGGCGAGGAGGAAGCGGCCGCGGAGGAGCGGGTGCTGGCGGCTGCGGTGCTAGCGGGGTTCGCCGGACCGGATTTGGCTGCGCCGCCGTTGGTGGTGCCGGCGGTCGCGGACGCGGATCCGGTGGGCGCGAAGCCGGTGCGGGAGCCGGAGCCGGCGGCGCTCGTTCCGCGGGGTCGGCGCGGCAGCGTGAGGGCGGCGCCGAGGAGCAGCAGTGTTCCGCCGGGCAGTGCGAGCCATGCGAAGAGCTCGGTGGTGAGGAGGTGGCTCTTGGCCTGGAATTCGATTTTCTTGGCGCGGTCGATCGCGGCGAAGGCTAGCTCCACGGTGCGCACGTCGTCGGCGCGGAAGTATTGTCCGCCGGTCTCGGCGGCGATTTGACGCAGGGCGGACTCGTCGAGGTCGGAGGGGCGCCGCTGGTAGCCGATCTTGTTGCCCTTGTCGTCAAAGACCGGGAACGGCACGAAGCCGTCGCGCCCGGCGCCGATGGTGTAGACGGGGATGTTGCGGGCGCGCGCAATCTCCGTCGCCTGGGGCGGCGTGAGGGTGCCGCGGTTGTTGGCGCCGTCGGTGAGCAGCACGACGAACGCGCCGAGGCGTCGGCCGCCCTCGGCCGCGCGAGCCGGTTGCTCCAGCCGGGCGAGCGCGACGCCGAGACCGTCCCCGATCGCGGTGCCGTCTTCGATCAGGCCGATCTTCAACCGCTCGACCTGGCGTCCGAGCCAGGCGTGGTCGAACGTGAGGGGAGCGAGCGTGTAGGCCCGGCCCGAGAACACCACGATCCCGATGCGGTCGCTCGGGCGGTCGCTGATGAACGCTTGGATCACCGGCTTGATCGTTTGCAGGCGATTGATCCGTTCCCCGTCGCGCTCGAAATCCTCCGCCTGCATCGAGCCGGAGAGATCGATCGCGAGCATCAGGTCATAGCCCTCGGCGCGGACCTCCTGCCGGCTTTCCACGCGCTGGGGTCGGGCGAGTCCCACGATGAGGAGGGCGAGCCCGATGGTCGCGAGGGAAACGGGCACGCGTGACGTCCGGATGAGGCTCGGGCGGTGCCACGCGGCGGCGAATGGGACGATCAGCACCGGCACGGCGCGGCGTCCGCGGAGCCAGATCAGCACCGGCAGCGCGATCAGCGCCAGCAGCCAGAGGGGGTCCTTGAAGACGAAGTCGGACACGGCGATCGGGGCGAACGTCTCAGCGGCCAGCGCGAAGCCGCGCGTGAAAGAACCGCACGAGCGCATCGAGGCGGTTGTCGGCGGTCGACACCGCAAGCCGGCTCTGCGGGTCGGGGAAGAGGCGGGTCCATGCGGCTTCCCGCTCGGCGCGCCACGCGGCGTGGGCGGCGCGCTCCCCGCTTGATCCTTCGAGCGTCACCAGACGCCCGCGGGTCGGATCGTAGGCGACGCGCAGGCCGTCGGAGGGGAGTTCGCGTTCCCACGGATCATCGACGCGGAAGCCGATCGTTTGGTAGCGGCGTTGGAACACCGCCCAGCCCTCTGGCGGCTCGGCCGGCGCGAAGTCGCCGAGCCAGACCAGCACCGAATGCTTCGGCGCCGCCCGCGAAATGAGCCGCCATGGGATGGCGGGTCGACCCGCGGCTGCGCGTTCCAGCGCCGGCGGCGGCGTCCCGAGGAGGTCGGCGGCGGCGTGCAGGATCGCGCCGCGGCCGCGCACGGGTTGGCGGAACGTGTGGCCGGCGGGACCGGCGATCACGCAGCCGACCCGGTCCCGGTTGAGGGCGCCGAGCACCATCAGCAGGCCGGCGAGTTCGAGCAGCGCCTCGCGCTTCGAGATCTCGCCGGACCCGAACTGCAGGCTCGGCGTGTCCTCGAAAACGAGGAAGACTGTGACCTCGCGCTCCTCGACGAACTTCTTGCGGTACGGCTCGCCGAGCCGCGCGGTCACGTTCCAGTCGATGTCGCGCACATCATCGCCGAATTCATAGCGCACGACCTGGTCGAACTCCATGCCGCGCCCGCGGAGGGCCGAGCGGTATTCGCCGCTGAGCACGTTCTCGACCGCGTGGCGCACCCGCCACTCAAGCTGCCGGAGCAGGGCGAGCGCGGACGACGACGTCGGGAGTGCGGAGGGAGGCGCGGCGGACACGGGGTCGGGACAAAGCGGGAACGCGGGCCGCTCAGAGCGGCGGGATGGCGGTCTTGTCGATCACCTGGCCGATGATCTGGTCGGGCGTCTGCCCCGCCGCCTCGGCCTCGTAGGTCAGGGCGATGCGGTGGCGGAGGACGTCGGGGGCGATTTCCTGCACGAGCGCGGGAGTGACGAAGTCGGCGCCGCGCAGCCACGCCAGCGCGCGGCTGGCGGTGTAGAGAGCGAGCGAGGCGCGCGGCGACGCCCCGAACGTGAGCAGCCGGTAGCCCTTGTCATCCGCCACGGTCAGCGCGCGTGTGCCGCGGACAAGCGACAGGATGTACGCCTCGATCGCCGGGGCCACGTGCACGGCATCGACCTGGCTCCGCAGGGCGATCAGTTCCGGGCCACTGGAGACGGCCTTCACGGACGGGGCGCGCGTGACCTGGCCCCAGCGGGACAACATCAGGGCCTCCTCCTGCGCGGAGGGGTATTCGACGAGCAGCTTGAAGAGGAAGCGATCCGTCTGCGCCTCCGGCAGCGGGTAGGTGCCCTCCTGTTCGACCGGATTCTGCGTCGCCATGACGAGGAACGGGGACGGGAGCGGGTGGGTCTGGCCCCCGATCGTGACCTGCCGTTCCTGCATGCCCTCGAGCAGCGCGCTCTGCACCTTGGCCGGGGCGCGGTTGATTTCGTCGGCGAGCACCAAGTTGGCGAAGATCGGCCCGTGGTGGGCGCGGAACGTGCCGTCCTTCGGCGAGAAGATCATCGTCCCGACCACGTCGCTCGGCAGCAGGTCCGGCGTGAACTGGATGCGCTCGAACTGCACCCCCAGGGCGGAGCCGAGGGACTTCACAAGCAGCGTCTTGGCGAGGCCCGGCATGCCCTCGAGGAGCACGTGGCCATTGGCGAGCAGCGCGACGAGCAGGCGCTCGACGACGGCCTCTTGGCCGATGACGGCGAGGCTGATTTCATCGCGGAGCTTCTGCGACCAGGCGGGACCGTTGGGCATGGGAAAACGAAGGTTGGGGGGGAAGGTGACGCGACGCGCACAGCGGCGCGAGGGAAAGTTTGGTCCCCTCTGACCCGGAAATCCCCCGCGGGTTCGCCGGAATCCGGCTTGCGGTCAATGGTTTGCGCCACCGCTTCCGACGCGGTGGCCGCCTTCGCTGCAACCGCCAAGGTTGGCCCTCCGGTTTCCGCGGCGGACAGCGCGAATGCCACCCGGCCCGCGCCGGCCGTGCCGGTGCGGCTCAGTTCCGGACATCGACCCGAATCCAGTGCACGCTCATTTCGTCGGGTGGGCCGGCGTAATGGGCGAGCAGGACGCGGCCGTCGCCGAGATCGCGGAGGGCCGGGTGGCCGAAGCTCCACTTGTTCATGTCGTCCCAGTATTGGCCGAAGTCGATGTGTTCGCGTCCTTGGCTGAGCGTGGCGCGCTCGTCGTGCACGTAGACCACGAGTTTGTCGGCCCAGGTTTGGCCGTGGTCGGGGGAGCGCCACAGCGTGAGCTGGCCGGGGTGTTCGCGGTCGACCACGAAGGCGAGCAACGGGCCGTCGGCGAGCAGGAGCGGGGCGGCGATCTGGCCGGGGAGGGACGTGGCGGTGACGGTGTCGGTGCGGAAGCCGGCGGCGGTGATGGATCCGGAGGCGCGATGGACGGTGAGGTCCCGTTGGGCGGCGAGATCGTGGGTCCAGAACAGCCCGATCCATTCGCCGGGGTGGGCGCCGACGCACAACCGCTGGTCCCAGTAGTACAACCGGTGCTCGGGGTGTTGGGCGAGGAGCAGCGGCTCGGAGAACGTGAGCCCGCGGTCGCGGGACACCATCACCCGGGCGGCGTGGTGGACGACGCGCGGGTCGTCCCAGGTTTTGTAGCTTTCGAGTGGATACGCCAGCGTGCCGTCGGGCCACTGCAGGATCGGGCCGGTGCCGGTGCAGCCGCCGAGGCCGGGGGTGGGCAGCTCGCGCCAGGGTCCCCACGTTTCGCCCTCGTCCTCGGACCAGGCAGCGAGTTGGCGGCAGTGAAGGATGCCGGACGACACCGGATCGAAGAGCGGGCGGTCGGGGTCGCGGCGGTCCATCCACGTGGCAATGAGGAGCAGGCGGCCGGGGGAGACCTCGACGATTTCGCCGCAGCCGAGGGAGCCCGGGATCCCGGCGAACGTGGTGGGCAGGAGGAAGGGCAGTTCCTGCCACGAGCGCCCGCCGTCGCGCGAGCGGCAGATGCGGACGGTGGACGTCGGGGCGTGTTTCTTCGGACCGTTCTGGAACGTGCAGAACAGCGTGCCCTGGCGGGTGCGGGCGAGGCCGACGAACGCGGAGGCGCGCTGGCCGGCGGGGCGGAGACGGGAGTCGGAAATCAGGCCGCGGTCTTCGATGTGCATGGGGCGTGGGGTGCCTCCGCATCCTTGGCGGCGGGCCCCATTCGCCAAGGGGAAAGCGTTGGGATCGATGCGGTGCCTTGACGCATCTCGCTGAATTCGCCGGAGTCGCGGCGTGGTTTCCTTTCGATCCCACAGTGAGTCTTCCCTGGCCGCCCCGGCTTCCCCTGAGTGCGGCGTGGGTGGCGCCGGTGTCCTGCGGGTGGGGCGCCGACGGTGGCTGGCGGCGTGCGCGCTGTGCGTGGGGTGGGCGTTGGGCGGATGCACGACCGCGGTGAAGCGCCCGGCGGCGGGTGGAATGTCGCCGGTCGCGGAGACCTCGGCGATTCCTTCGACCTTGGCGGAGCCCGTGCCGGCACCGGGAGAAACTCAGGTCAAAGCCCCGAAGGCCGGAGAGGTGCCACCGCGCACGGAGGGTGCCAGCGGGGTGGGGCCGGCGCTGCCCTTGCCCGAGCTGCCCCCGGAAGGGAAGGCGTGGGTCTGGGTGGAGTCGGAGCCCCCGGGTGCGATGGTGGTGGTGGATGGCGTCCCGGTCGGACGCACTCCTCGGCGGGTCGAGCTCGACGTCACGCTGCAGGGCTTTGCGCGCCAGACGAACACGATCCGTGTGCGGTTCGTGGCGGAGTCGGCGCGGGAGACCTCGGTGACGACCGAGTTGGTGCTGACCCCGCGGGACCGCGTCCCCGCGTTGCTGCAGTTCACCCGGGAGCGGGTGGTGCGGCGGCAGTGAGGCGGCCCGTACGGAGGATGCGGGTCGTGGTGTGGGAGCGCGGCGCGACGCGCGGACGCGAGGCGCGGCGGTGCGGCGGTGCGGCCGAGGCTTGCCCGATGGCCTCAGTCGATCGGAACCAGGGGATCTCCGACTGAGCAGAGGCCTGGGAGTGACGTAATGACCGCGTAGATGCCGAAGTTGACCTTGGCCGGCTGTCGCGGATCGCGTCGGAACTCGGCCAGCGTGGTGAGCACCTCGGGTTGCCGCTCCCCGGTGACTTGGTCGGTGGTGATCACGGTGCACCGGGCGCAGGGGCCGGCGGAGTGAAACATCACGTTGCCGATGCGGAAGCGCTGCAGTGCATCCTCGGCGAACGGAGGGCAATCGCGGAGGACGAGGCTGGGTCGGAAACGGTCCATGGGCACGGGTGGAGCCCCGCGTTGGAGCAGGCGCTCGTTCAGGGCGTCGAGGGAAGCCTCGCTGGTGATGAGCACGGGAGCCGCGTCGACGAACCCCAGGGCATCGTGGCCGGCGTCGGGCGATCCGAGCGGTGGAACCAACGTGCGGTGGTAGCCGTCCCCCGCGTGGACCAGGCGGACCTTGGCGTCGAGGAACGACGACAGGAACGCGGCGGCCTCGTCGCCGGCATCGGTGGCGGTGACGAGATCCCGCCAGATGCGCACCGTGCGTCGGGGGGCGGAGGCGGATGGCACGGCGACGGAGACGGAGTGGCCGGACGCGTGGTGTAGGACGAGCGTGCCCTCACCCTCGAGCCGGCACGTCAGCTGCGTCATGGCGGGTACGGCGCGCTGCGTCAGGAATTCGCCGGAAGCGGCGTCGATGACGAGGAAGCGGCGGTCCCCGGCGAGCCCCCGGTGATCGACCCGGATGGACGGCGCGGAAAACCCCTGCAGGGATTTCACGGGGAAGACGTGCAGGGCGGTCAGGAGCATGTGGGGCGTCCGGCGAGTGCGTGCGGCCAGCCAAGGGCGGATGAGTGGACTCCGAGCGGGTTGCGGAGTCGGCGGGGCGGAAGGGAGGGCGTTCGCATCCGGACGGCGGGACTCAAGCCGGGCGGAAGACGGGAGACAAGGGCGGGGTGGGACGCGGGTGCGAACCAGGTCTCCGAACTGGGCGGGGCTGATGAGCCGCAACGTAGCCGTCTTTCTCGCGGAACCGTACGTTGATCGGGACCTGAGCCGTTGGGCTACCGTGTGCCGACTTCGGGACCGACGCGAACGCCGGGCTAGGCTCCGAACTGAGCGGCGACCCGGGGGGGAACTCGGGCAGCAACCGCTCTGGCGGCGCTGAGGGAGGAAGGGGCGAGGCTGGACGGCGCGCTGTCCGGTGGTTCGGCAGCGGGATCGCAGTCGGCGGGGAAAGCAAAGCTGGCGTGGAAGACGGTGCCCCCGGAGGCGGCGGAGCTGGCGGCGTCGTACTGAAGAGATCCGCCGAGGCTGAGCATGGCCTCGCGGCAGATGGTGAGCCCGAGACCGAGACCGCGGTCGGACAAAGAGACGAAGCGCTGGAAGAGACGGGCCTGAATGGCGGATGGAAGCCCGGGGCCGTTATCGCTGACGGTGAGGCGGATACCGTCGTCGGTGGAGGCGGTGCTGACGCGGATCCAGCGAGGGCCGGGTTGGTCGGCGAGGGCGTGGCCCGCGTTGAGGCAGAGATTGAGGATGACCTGGCGGACGAGGCTGGCGTCGGTGGAAAACGGGCTGGGATCGGCGTGGAGGTGGGCCTCGATGGTGATGCCCTTGCGCTCGAGGGAGAGTCGGACGAGATCGAGGCTGGCCTCGACGATGCCGTTGAAGTTGGCGGGGGCGAGGGAGGGCCGGCGCGGGGAGGCCATTTGGGCCAGTTGGGAGACCAGATGATCGATGCGGGAAACCTCGTGGCCGATCATGTGGGAGAAACGGTGGCGGAAGTCTGGCCGCTCGTAGTGGGAAGGCAGCATTTCCGCGAACGTGCGGATGGCGTGGAGCGGGTTGCGGATTTCGTGAGCGAGGGTGGCGCCGACGATGCCGACGACGGAGAGGCGGTCGGCGTGCATGGCGGCTTGGACGAGTCGGACGCGGGCGAGGGCGAGTTGGATGATGGCGGAGAACTCGAGGAGGTTCTTGATCTCTGGGTAGGTGAACGGACGGAGGGAGGAGCGGCGTTGGGCGGCGAGGATGACGGGAGGGTCGGAGCCCTCGCTGATGACGGCGACGGAGAGGAGATTTTGGTTGAGGAAGCTGACGAGGCGCTCGTGGGCGGCGGTGTGGGGCTCGCGGTGGAGGCGTTCGGGGGTGATCCAGCGGGCGGCCTGGAGGTCGGCGATGACGGGATCCTCGGGCTTGAGGTGAATGAGGGCGTAGCTGGGCGGCTCTGGGGTGGGGGTGATGATGTGGAACGAGGAGTCGGCCCAGTCGCCGAGGACATTAGCAGCCTCGTCGACCAGTTGGGCCTCGGCGAGGCAGGTGCGGGCGACGCGGTGGAGTGAGGCGCGCGCGGCCTCGAGCGAGGGCCGCTGGAACAGCCAGCGTTCGAGCAGCGGCTCCACGGCGGCATAGACCCCCACCGCCCCCACGCCGACCACGCCGAACAGGAGCCAGGTGGGGAGGAGTGGCGTGCAGAGTGCGTGGATCGAGCTGCTTGAGATGCCCACGCAGATGGCGACTGCGAAGTACTTGAGCGCCCGGCGCAGAAAGAAACGCGCATCGAAGATCTTCTTGGAGCAAATTGCGTAGCAGACTCCCACAACCAGCGTTGCCGCGACCATTACGCCCGCATCTTTTGGAATCCACCGTGGAAATGCCTCTCTAAGAATCATGAGGCCAAAAATCGTAAACCCCGCGAGTGCTGATGGTACGAGAACAGAGACTAGCTCTTGCCGAGAGACATCTCCGAGGCGTCTCGAAATGAGATGAATGCGAACCAACAAGCCGAGGAAAAGTAGAGTGAATACCGAAGAGAAGATAAGAAAACCGACGCTACTTCCGCGTGGAGAGGCGGATACGACGGAGTCACTCCAGGGCAGGGCGCTCGCTAGAAGAGAGCTAATGATCAACAATCTTCCGGACACGTCTCTCGGGATAGCTCGCTTGTTCGCGATCGCCTCAGAAAGGGCGAGGAGGGTTGCGACCGACGCGGCCCCGATAGAGAGGCACAATCGAAAGTAATTCACCTCTCCGGGGAAGGCTGAGCTGATCACTCTCAGGGTCAGCCATAGTGAAAGCTGGATACACAGAGCAACGAACAGACGATTTGCCAGTCTCTTGGGATTAGATCGAATCGCCGAAAATCCGCAAAGTATTGCGATGCAAACTGATAAGACCGCCAAAGCACTCATTTGATCAATTCGACAAACGATTAAATGGAAGATTTTGATTCCCGGATAAAGCAATGCGCGTGCACAAGCAATTAAAATAGCAATAAAATGGATACGGTAAAACTGCTTCGATCAGTGGATGTGGCTCGTGGCGTATTTAATTGTCTGATAATCAGTCGAAAAAGAATCAAGTGTACGATCTCTTGACTTTGAGAATCCGTGAAACGGATACTTTTCAGTCAGAAAACGCCTAAATCCCACAAAACGATAGCACCGATGGCGCTTCATGAACCCTTTGGCACTCGGCGCGAGTCCCAGCGCCGGAAACCCTTGGTCCTGGTCGTGGATGACGAATACGGTCCCCGCGAGTCGATTGCCTTCAGCCTGTCGGCAGAGTTCGACACCAGGACCGCGGGTCGTGCAACCGATGCTCTTCGCCTTTTGGTAGAACAAAGGTTTGATTTGGTCCTGTTGGATATTCGCATGCCCGAGATGGACGGGATCAGAACTCTCGAGGAGATAAGGAAAATCGACGGAGAGATCTCAGTGATTCTGCTGACGGGGTATGGAACGCTTGCAACGGCCCAGCAGGCGATCGTGGGAGGCGCTAATCAGTACCTGCGCAAGCCGCCCGATATACAAGAGCTCATCCTTGCCGTCCGCCGCCATGTGGACGGCACCATGTCGCGAAGGCGACACAAGGAAATGACGACGCAAGCGCTCGAGTTAAACGCCGCTCTCAAGCGCGAGATAGCAGAGAAGGAACCGCACATTTGGCAGGCTCGGGCAGCTGCAGAACTTGTGCATGACCTCGCAAATCCACTCACGGTGTTGATCGGCTACGCCGCCGTTTTGGCGCAGGAAGCGAGTGCCCCTTTCGCTCCCGACGCTGAACGAATGGAAAAGATCCGTTCTAACGCTGCAACGGTACAGCGAGCTGCCGAGTACTGTCAGCACCTGGCAGAGAATTGGCGGAATACGTCCAAACAGGTAGCGAATGCCGAGAGAGTTGAGGTTGCAGCACTGGTCCGAGAGGTTCGCGATGTGATTTTCTTCGGGAGCGAAAGCGTCGTCGTTCCCGATGGTCCAAAGTGCTGGGTGCGAGGTTCGGCATTCGAACTGGCGCGTGTGTTCCAGAATCTCATCAAAAACGCGCTGGAGGCTCAGGCGAGCGAGGTGGCCGTTCTCATGAAGACCGAGTCTGGTCGAGTGTTGATTTCACTTAACGATGATGGCCACGGCATGGACCTAGATACGGCGAATCGAGCGCTTCGAGGAGGCTTCACCACCAAGCCCTCGGGAACCGGCCTAGGTCTTTCGATCTGTCGCCATATCATCGGTGCGCACGGTGGTGAATTGGCGCTCAGGTCCGCGGTTGGGCGAGGCACGACCATGTCGATAGACCTTCCGTCTGTAACGTAGGCCACTCGGTTTGTTTCCAACTCCATCTGCAACGCGCAGCCATGAGACGTCGCCGAGTAAAGATAACGGGCATCGGAGCAGTGACTGCCGCCGGCATCGGTAGGAAGGAGTTTTGGCGAAGCTTAAACGAGCCAGTCAGTCATGTAAGACCCTTCGCCAAGGTTACTCGTGAGTGGGGAAAGTTCTCAGCGGCCTGGATTGAGACCTCACTGATGCACGAGGGACTGGAGTTGACGCCAGCGTTACGCGCCTCTGCGCGACACACCCGAATGGCGGTACTCGCGGCGAAGCTTGCCTTCAATGATGCTAACATCGATGCCGGGTCATTGGCATCAAAGCGGGTCGGAGTTTTTTCTGGGACATCCCTGATGGACTTCGGCGCGATAACCACTGAGACGGAGTCCGTCGCGCAGAGGGGACTGAAGGGCGTTCACGCCCGGTTGGTCTTCAGTGCGAGTGTTGCGCACGTCGCAGCAACGGTCGCTGATTCCCTCGGTCTGCGAACCAGAAACATGACGTATCAGAGTTCATGCTGCTCTGGGCTCGATGCAATAGGTCACGCCACCCACGCGATCGCAAACGGTGAATGTGACCTGATTGTTTGCGGCGGGACAGAGGCACCTCTCTTCAAGCACCCAATGATCGAATTCCGCGCAGTTGGTATGACAACAGCCTCAGATGAGCGAGCGTCTGAACAGTGTCGACCATTCGATCTTTGGCGCACGACAGGAGTGATTGGTGAGGGAGCGGCATTCTTGATTTTGGAGCCGGACGAGAGCCCGCGGGCTCCGATTGCAGAGATCGTCGGATACGGCTTTGCCAGTGACCCTCCTGAGAGTGTGTGTGGAGGTATGCCTCAGGCAATTAGATTGGCCTTGGGCGACGCCCAAGTCGAAGCTGAGGCGGTAGACGTGATTAGCGCTTGGGGACCGGGCCATAGGCTGATCGATGCGGCTGAGGCCCGGCAGCTTCGCGCGGTTTTCGGGGATCGAATCGCTAGCATTCCTACTTACTCGATAAAGGGTAGCGTCGGGAATCCTCTTGCCGCTGCAGGCCCGATGCAAGTAGCCGCATCGGCGATCGGACTTCTTGAGTCGCGCGTGCCGCCGACGGTAAACTTTAAGACGCGCGATCCGGATTGCGATCTATGCCTGAGTGGCACCTCACTGGCCTTAGCGCACCGTTTCGCGTTGATTAACACGCACGGAGTGAACGGGACGAACGCTGCGTTGGTCCTGAAAGCAGCGTCATGATAACTGCGCTTATTGCTGCGGCTCTCATCTTTGCTGTTGGGACCCTGATCCTTCGGGCGAATCCGAGCAGGCGGGTGAATCTTCTGGTCGCGACGTGTTCGTACCACGCGAGTGTGTGGCTACTCTTTTTCTTTCTGACCACCAGTGCTTCTGAGTCGGAAGGCCTTTATTGGCTGCGATGGACAACTGCAGTTGGGGCTCTCATGCCTTTGCATCTCTTGCTAGTAAAGGAAGAGCTCTCAGGTGAGAGTCGTCAGGGAAACCGCCTGCGTCTACTTCTGCCTTGGATCACGGTTACCCTGTTTGTTGCCAGTGTGCCGTTTTCAGATTGGTTCATACCAGCGCACTCCACGCCTTCGCAGCGCGTCTACGGCATCGGCTACTACGCATACATTTTGGGTGTCGTTTCGATGTACGTCTCGCTATTCATTAGTACTTGGCGACGTCTTGGGCGTGTCTCGGGAGTAGAGCGCCTTGAACTGCAAGTCTGGCTCTTCGGTGGGAGCATCACGGCCGTTGGCATCCTCTTGTCGATGGCGGCGAGTGCGATACTGCACGAACCGTCGCTCGTAAAGTTTCACCCTCTGATCGTCCTTCTGTTTTTTGCCGTTACGGCCGTTGCGATCACCAGCGCCCGTGTTTTTGACGCACGCCATCTTTTTCTCATCGGCCTCGTTCGGCTCCTTCTTGTGGTTTTGGTGGCCGGGGTCGGGTTTGGCGTTGATATGCTCTTCGTTCTTTTCGTCCCGAGCGCAGTAGCGTGGATCGCGACTGCAGCTGTCGCGTTGTGGTTTGCCGCCGAGTGCGAGAAGTTGATCAACAATGTGTTGTTGGTGTATCCTGAAGCTTCAAACGCTCGCGCCAAAGCGTACGAAATTGCGACACGCGAAGTTCGCAGCGAGGTACTTGAGGATGCATTTGTTCGGATTCTGAGGGGTTGGTCGCAAAGCGAAGCCGCTTTCCTCGCAATACGTTCAGACGACGGCATTCGAGTGGGCCAATCTTTTCCCGCTGTTGAAGAGTCGATCTTCAAGACCATGGCCGAGCTCCGGTGGGCTACACCAGAACGACTGCAGCGCGAGCGGGGCTCTGCCGAGCGAAGAAGTCTAGAGGAGTTCATTCGTACGCGTCGCCTCGGGCTCCTTGTGCTTCGTGAGGGCTTGTCCGTGGATGTACTCGTTGGAATCGGAGTGCGTGCGACTCGGCGACCGTTTACCTACCCAGAAGTGCAGCAGGTTCAGGAGATGGCCTCGATCATCCAGACCGCCTTAGCAAGAGGCTACATCTGGCGAAAAGCGCAGCGTGCAGAACAGCTCGCCACGGTCGGCCTGCTGGGCGCCAGCGTCGCGCATGAGATTCGGAACCCGCTCGTCAGCATCAAGACGTTCGTCCAGTTGTTCCCGACCCACTACCAGGACGAGAACTTCCGGAACCGGTTCTCCGGGCTCATCGTCAGCGAGGTCGCTCGTATCGAGCGTCTCACCGAGCAACTGCTCGATCTCGCCTCGCCTCGGAAATACCTCCTCAAGCCGACGTCGCTCCATGAGGTCGTCCGCGCGTCGCACGATCTCATCGTCAGCAAGGCCGAGGACAAGCGCGTCGAACTGCTCTCCGACCTCCTCGCTACCCCGGATGTCGTCCTCATCGACGGCAACGCCGCCAAGCAGGTGATCCTCAACCTTTGCTTCAACTCCATCCAGGCCCAGGAAAACCAGGAACGGCCACGCTGGATCCGCATCACCACCCGCAACGTGCCCCGTGGCGTCGAGCTCACCGTCGCCGATAATGGGCCTGGCATCTCCGCAGAAATACGCCCGCGTCTTTTCGAAGCGTTTCAGACGACAAAATCCTCGGGGTTTGGCCTCGGGCTCGCCATATGTAGCGACATCCTGTCCAGCCTGGGCTCGTCGATCCGCGTCGATCCCTTCGTCTCCGGTCAAGGAGCGACCTTCCGGGTCGTCTTCCCATGCCCGCCTCCTTCCTCCTAGCCACCGAAAACCCTTCCCTGCTGTCCGCCTGGTCCGCCCAGGTGCCCGCAGGCCGCCCGGTGCTGGGATTGTCGGAGCCGCTGCTCGGTCAACGGCTGCCACCCGGACTGCCGGTCGTCATCGTCCTCGACGCAGTGTGCGCCGACAAGATCCCGACGAGCCTCGAGCAGTGTCCGCTGCTGCTCGTCGGCGAGCCGCACTCCCGGCCGTTCGAGGAATTGCGCCAGTCCGGCCGCGCCCAGCGACGTTTTTCCTACGAGGAAAGTCTGACCGAGTTGCGCGATCTTCTCCCGCTGGTGGAGGAATTGGCGGAACGGAACGCGGCCGTCGACTTGCTCATGGAGCGGCTGCGGCGCTCCGATCCGCCGCGCCAGGCTCCCAACGCTTCCTCATCCTCGTCGCGCAACAGCCCGTGGGGCGATACGCTGGAAATCTGGGACTTCCTCGAGGCGGCCGTCGAAAATCTGTCGTCCCGCGAACGGATCCTCAGCGAGTTCCGGCGGGCCGCCCGCTACCTGCTGCGCGCCTCCCACACGGTCTTCCTGCTCCGCGAGGAGGGCGGGTTCCGCGCTGACCGAGGTTCGTCGTTCTTCCCCGCCGAGGATCCGGGCGCGCGCTACCTGGCGCTGCATCCGCTGATCCTCGACGGCGTCGACTGGCCTGGTCCGCCGGATCCGGTGGCCGAGCTTTCCCTGCGCAATCGCATGGCGCTCTGGGGCGCCCGCTTGCTGGTGCCGCTGCACGACCACGGCCAGTTGCTCGGGCTGATCGCCTGCGGGGTCCGCGACGATGGGCAGCCTTTCGACGAGGCCGACAAGTCCCGCGCGGTGTTCGTCGGCCGTCTGCTCCGCCAGTTTCTCCGCAGCGGAGCGGAAATGGAGCGCCTCGCGTCCGTCGAGCAACGCAGTCAGGTGGTCGCGCAGCACCAGCCTCCGTCCTTGGTCCTCAGCCCCGGCGAGGAGCCGGCCCGGACCGTGCCCGTCGCCGTGCGTGCGCTGATCGGCCGGGTACGCCAGTCCCGCGACACCGCCCGCCTTTCCGCCTCCGCCGATCAGCCGCTCCGCGCGTCCGCTGGCTTCGTCGCCGAGAATGGCCTGACTTGGGCTTCGTGGGAGGACGCCAGCGAGGAGGTCTTCGAGCGCGAGCGGCAGGCTCGCGTGGACCGGCTCGACATGCTGCGCGAGCTCGCTCTCACGCTGAACCACGAGATCGGCAATTCCCTCGTTTCCCTCGCCGCCCTGCGGCATGCCGAGGAGCACTTACCGACGCCCATCCGTGAGGCCGTCCGCATCGATGTCACTCGCCTCGAAACACTCAATCGTGAGCTGACGTACCTCGCCGCGCTCAGCGAACCGCAGATCGAGGTGGTCGACCTCCGCGAACTCCTCCAAGAAGTGGGTTCCCGCTGCTCGGTCCGCATCGAAATCGGTCCGCAACCCGTCCCGCTCGCGATTGCGCGGCGCCTGGCCGACTTCGCCCTCGAATCCGTGGTCCGCGCCGTCACCACGAATCGGGGCGAGCGCGGTACCAAGGACCTTTCGGTCCAGCTCCGCTCCGCGGGCTCCGGGGATGCCCTGACCGCGCTGGTCTCCATCAAGGGCGGAGCGCTCGAGTTGGAGGGAATCCTCCCGGCGCGCACCGCTGACAGTGTGCCCAACCAGGGCAACATGGGCGTCTTCATCGCCAAGGAGGTCATCCGCCTGCACGGCGGATCGATCCACGCCGGCCCAGGGATGGAGGGAACCGAAATCCTGATCTCCCTGCGCAAATGGTGACGCCCCCCGTGCTGCAGGCCTTCCTCACTTGGGCCGATCGGGAACGCTCCATCCGTGCCATCACGCTTTTCGGCACGCGGGCGCAGGGCCGGGCGGCCGCTGACTCTGACTTCGACCTGCAGGTGGTGACGAGCGAGCCTGGCCGGTTTGAGAACCGCGCCTGGATCGCTGGGATCCCGGGTTGGCGGGTCCGTGCCTATGCAGTGCGCGACGCCACCGGCGGGGCGCGCAAGGTCACATTACTCCTTGAGGGCGGGGAATTCGACTTGGTCATCGTGCCCGCACGCCGCCTGCGGGTGGCTCGCTGGCTGGTCCGTTGCGGCCTCCATCGGGCTTCACGCCAGCTGGCGCGCGCCTTGGGGCCGCTCGCCGTCGTGATGCGTCCGGCCCATCAAGTCGTCCAGGGTGGCCCTGGCTGGGCGCGCTTCTACGACCGCGTCGTGCGGGAAGTGCCGGATCCGCGGCTCGATCGGGATGCCGTCCTCGCCCTCGCGGAGACGGCTTACGTCGATCTCCACTGGATCCTCGGTAAGATCGACCGCGGCGAACTCGTCGCCGCGCAGCGCTGGCTCCACCGCACGCCGGTCGAGGTGAACCTGCGCCTGTTGACCGAGTCGCGCCAGCGCCGCGGTCTCGACCCGGTCTTCGATGGGCGTCGGGCGGAATTCCTGCTGACGCCGGCCGAACTGGACGAGATCCGGATCAGCGCTGCGCTGGAGCCCGCCGCGCTCACCGCCGCCGTGCTGCACTGCGAAGCCACCCTCCGCCGCCGCGTGCAGGAACTCACCGACGCGCCCGCCCCGTGGCCCGCGCTGATGCCCTCCGGCGGCGGCCCTACCGCGTGAGTTGGGCGCAGGGGTGGCACGTGACGGCGTCGGGGCAGCGGCACGCGACTCAGCGCTGCTCGAAGAGCCGCGCGATGTGGGCGGCCAGCAGATCGTAGACCAGTCGTCGTTGCTCGACGTAGAAGACCTCGATCTTGCCGCGGTGCTCGCGGTAGATGAATCGAAGGGAGCCGACGCGCAGTCGAAAATACCCCGCGTAGTCGCCCTCAAGCTGCCGGGTGTCGCCGTCGGGAAACGCAAGCAAGGCCGCCTTGCAGCGTCGCCGGGGCTCGGGGGCGAGCGCCGTGACGTAGTCCCAGACCGACTCCGCTACGACAACGGACGCTTCCTCACAGGGAAGAGGCGGCGCGGAACTTGACCTTGCCGGATTTCAGCGTGGTGAGCGTGGCTGCGAAGTCGGGGTTTCCGGCGAGCTCCAGAGTCTCCAGCAGGGCCCCGAGTCGCTTGTCCGAGATAAGGTGTGCGACCGGCGTCTCATGGCGGGTCACGGTGACCAGCACTCCGGACTCCGCCCCATGAACCGCCGAGGCGGTCTCCCGCTGCAGTTCGCGCAGGGTGTATGTCGTTTTCACGACGAAAAGCTGACCGCGCGAGCGGGCGGCGTCATGGGACGCGGCGGGGTCCGCCCTCAAGAGGACGGATGCGGGCTCAGCGGGCGGTGCTGAACAACTCGGCGATCACGTCCTCGAGCGGGACGTCCTCGATCGTGATGTCGGCGACGGTGCCGGCGGTGAGAATTTCCTGGGAGACGGCGACGACGTGGGTCAGCGGCACGCGCACGGTGAAGCGTCCGTCGGCGGGATCGCGTGTGGTCTCGCCGTAGGCCGACTTCCACGTCTCGGGAAAGGCCGCGAGGTCGCGCGGGATGAAGCGGAAGATCTTCATTCGGCTCCCGTTGCCGGCCTCGAGGCGGTCGAGCGCGCCGTCGTAGATCTTGCGGCCCTTGTCGATGACGATGACCCGTTCGCAGAGTTCCTTGATGTCCGCCATGTAGTGGCTCGTCAGCAGGATCGTCACGCGGTAGCGACGGTTGTAGTCACGCAGGAAGGTCCGGACCGCGCGCTGCGAAACCACGTCGAGGCCGATCGTCGGCTCGTCGAGGAAGAGCACGCGCGGGCGGTGGAGGAGCGCGGCGATCAGCTCCATCTTCATCCGCTCGCCGAGGGAGAGCTCGCGGACCATCACGTTCAGCTTGTCCTTCACGCCGAGGAGCGTGACGAGCTCATCGAGGGTTTCCTGAAACTGCGCGGCCGGCAGGTCGTAGATGTGGCGCAGCAGGACGAAGGACTCGCTGGCCGGAAGGTCCCACCAGAGCTGGTTCTTCTGGCCGAGCACCAGCGCGAAGATGCGCCGGTAGGCGTTCTCGCGCCGGGTCGGGTCGAAGCCGGCGACCCGCGCCGTGCCGCTGGTCGGGTAGATGAGGCCGGAGAGCATCTTCAGCGTCGTCGTCTTGCCGGCGCCATTCGGGCCGAGGAAACCGACGAACGCGCCCTCGGGAATGGAGAACGAGATCTCGTGGGCGGCGGCGGTCTCGACGAATTCCCGGTGGAAGAGTCCCTTCACGCCGCCCCAGAACCCCGGCTTCTTGCGGTAGGTGCGAAAGACGCGGGTGAGGTTTTCGACTTCGATCATCGGCTCGGGGAGTGGGGAGGATTGTCCGCGCGGCCGGGGGCGTCAATGCGCCGCCGCACCGGGGGCGGCAGGTCAGCGCGCCGCGGGGCTCGGAGTCACGAAGGCCGAGCCGAGGACGCGGTAATCGAGAATTGTGTGGCTGATCCGTCCCGTGTCCAAGGCCACGCGGTCTGTCAGCGGCTCGGCCGGGGAGCGGTCCTCGCCGAGGTGGAAGACGAAGCGGTGCGTGCCGTCGTCGGCGGCGGGGCTGAAGAGCCCGGGGATGACGACGTGGGCGGGGACAGTGCGGACGATCGGGGTGTCGGTGCCGCAGGGGTCGGGGAAGTTGAGGTTGTGCACCGCGAAGCCGGGTCCGGGAATCGTCGCCACCAGTTCCGGCAGGAGCGTGGCGGCGCGGGCGGCGGCGGTGCGGACGGAGGCGAGGATGCGGGCGTCGGGTTGCCCGCCCTGCACGCGGATGGTGGCGAAGGCCTCGGCGGACAGGTCGTGGGAGAGGGCGATCCCGGGGAGGCCGTGGATCGCGCCTTCCCAGGCGCCGCCGATCGTGCCGCTGGCGAGGATGAAGCCGAGGGATGCGTTGCGCCCGATGTTGATGCCGGAGACGACGGCGTCGATCCGCTCGCTGCGTGGCAGCAGGTGGGCGAGGGCGATGTTCACGCAGTCGCTGGGCGTGCCATCGACGGTCCACGTCGGGCAGCCCAGCAGCGGCGGCAGCGCGGTGGAGGTCACGGTCCGGTGCCGCGACTTCGCGCAGCCGATCCAGCTTTGCTCGCTCTTCGGGGCGACGACGAAGACGGAGTGGCCGGCGTCCTTCAGGGCGCGGACCAGTTCGAGGAGAAACGTGGAGTCGATGCCATCGTCGTTGGTGACCAGAAGCTTCATGGGAGCGGGACCCCGGTGCGGGGCGGAGGCGGGAGAAATGTCAGGCTCGCGCGCCCAGCGCAAGGGTGTCGGCGGGGGAGCGCGGCGCGCGCACGACCCACCGCGTGGTGGGATGCTGCGGGGGAAGACTGGCCATAAAAAAGCCGGAGCCCTTGCGGGGCTCCGGCGGGAGGGGGACCGATCGCGAGGATCGGCGTCGGAGGGCCGTGCTTAGGACGCGGCGGGAGCCTCGGGGGCAGGAGCGGGAGCGCCGCCCTGAGCCTGCTGCTCGCGTTCCTTCATGGCGGCCTTGCGCGAGAGGCGGACCTTGCCGGACTTCTCGTCGATGCCGACGCACTTCACCCAGATGGTTTCGCCCATCTTGACGACGTCCTCGGTGCGGCGGACGCGCATGTCGGCGAGCTCGGAGATGTGGCAGAGGCCTTCCTTGCCCGGGAGGCACTCGACGAAGCAGCCGAACTCCTTGATGCCGGTGACGCGGCCTTGGTAGATCTTGCCGTTCTCGATCTGGGCGCCGCCGCCGCAGAGCGAGTCGATTTCCTGCACGGCGCGGTTCATCGCGTCGGCGTTGTTCGAGTAGATGAACACCTTGCCCGAGTCGTCCTCGGCGATGTCGATCTGCGCGCCGGTCGTTTCGACGATGCGGCGGATCGTCTTGCCGCCCGGTCCGATGAGCAGACCGATCTTTTCCGGATCGATCTGGATCGTCTGGATGCGCGGGGCGTAGGTGGAGAGGTCCTTGCGCGGGGCGCTGAGGGCGCCGAGCATCGTCTTGAGGATTTCGATGCGGGCGTCGCGGGCCTGGAAGATCGCGGTCTTGGCGATCTCGAACGGCAGACCGTTGATCTTGAGGTCGAGCTGGAAGCCCGTGATGCCCTTGGTCGTGCCGGCGAGCTTGAAGTCCATGTCGCCGAAGTGGTCTTCCTCACCGAGGATGTCGGTGATGGTCGTCCACTTCGCGATCGAGCCATCCGGAGCGTTCTCGGTCATGAGGCCGCAGGAGATGCCGGCGACGGGGGCGATGATCGGCACGCCGGCGTCCATGAGGGCGAGACAGCCGCCGCAGATCGACGCCATCGAGGTCGAGCCATTGGAGGCCATGATCTCGGAGACGACGCGGATGGAGTAGGGGAAGACATCCTCGGGCGGGAGGATCGGCACGAGGGAGCGCTCGGCGAGCGCGCCGTGGCCGATTTCGCGGCGACCCGGGCCGGTGAAGCGGCCGGTTTCACCGACGGAGAACGGCGGAAAGTTGTAGTGGAGGATGAACGACTTCGACGTCGGGCCGCCGGTCAGTCCGTCCATGTCCTGCGCTTCCTTGGTCGGTCCGAGCGTGGTGATGGCGATGTTCTGGGTATCGCCGCGCTGGAACATGGCGGAGCCGTGGACGCGGGGGAGGACGCCGACCTGGGCGGTGAGCGGGCGGACCTGCTTGGCGTTGCGGCCGTCGGCGCGGACGCCGCGCTCGAGGACAGTCTTGCGGTAGGCCTTGTACTGCAGGTCCTCGAAGACGACGTTGAGGTCGACATCGGTGAACTTGCCCTCGCCGAGTTCGGCGAGGAGGGCGGTCTTGGCCTCTTCCTTGAGCACCTTGACGGCGGCGCCGCGGGCGGCCTTTTCCTTGCCGAAGATGGCGGTGGCGAGACGCTCGGCGGGGACGACGCGCTCGATGATGGCGCGGGCCTCGGCGGTGGCGCCGACGAGGGCGAACGTGGCCTTCGGCTTGCCGCAGAGGCTGACGAGCTCGCGGATGGCGCGGATGATCGGCTGGATGGACTGGTGACCGAACGCGAGGGCCTCGATGAAGCGCTCCTCGGTGATCTGGTCGGCCGAGCCCTCGATCATCAGCATGTCCTTCTCGGTGCCGACGTAGATCAGGTCGAGATTGCTGGCGAACATCTGCTCGATCGTCGGGTTGGCGACGAACTGACCGTCGATCTGGCCGACGCGGACGGCGGCGATTGGGCCGGCCCACGGGATGTCGGAGATCGCGAGGGCGGCGGAGGCGCCGTTGACCATCGGGATGTCGGCGTCGTTCAGCTGGTCGGCGGACAGCAGCTGTCCGATGATCTGCACCTCATTGAGGAAGCCCTCGGGGAAGAGCGGGCGGCACGGACGATCGCAGAGGCGCGACGTGAGGATTTCCTTTTCGGAAGGACGGCCCTCGCGCTTGAAGTAGCCGCCCGGGAAGCGGCCGGCGGCGGCGTACTTCTCGCGGTAGTCGACGGTGAGCGGGAAGAAATCCTGGCCGGGGCGCATCGTCTGGGCGACGCAGGCGGTGACGAGGAGGTTGGTTTCACCGACGCACACATTGACGGCGCCGTTGGCGAGCTGGGCGATGGAGCCCGTGGAGAAAGTGATTCCGAGTTCGGGAACCACGACGTTGTATTTCTGATTCATGACTTACTTTCGATTGCGGACGGACTGACTGACGGACGGGTGTACGGAAGTAGGCCCGTCGGCGGATTTGGGAACGGCCGGGCGACCGCCTGGAGCGGCCCGGTGGCGCAGGCGGAAGGCCTGCGACGGGTTCGGGCGCCGGCCGGTCGGTACGACTGGCGGCAGGCCCTGGGTTGAGGCCGCCGGTTGAAGGGCGGCGCGGTTGGGGTGGGATTCCACCCTGCATCCCCGTGACAATCACGAGAGATTTCCGGTTGGCGCCCCCGGCCCCGGAGGGCGTGGCGGCAAGCGGAAATGTCCCGGACGTCGGCGAGTGTCGTGAAGACAACGGGCGACCCGCGGATCGGGTCGCCCGTGTGCAGAGAAGGGTTACTTGCGCAGATTCAGCTTCTGCAGGATCTCGGTGTACTTCGAGAGATCCTGGCGCTTGAGGTAATCAAGCAGCTTGCGGCGGCGGCTGGCCATCTGAAGAAGGCCGCGGCGGCTGTGGAAGTCCTTGCGATGCGTGCGCAGATGCTCGGTCAAGTGATTGATCCGGGCGGTGAGCAGCGCGATCTGGACCTCGGACGAGCCGGTATCCTTGTCGTGAGTCTTATACTGAGCGATGATTTCGGGCTTAGCGGTAACGGTGGACATGGTTTTTGATGGAGTTACACGCCTGAAGGGGGGCGGCGGGCTGCAGCTCCCGTGTCACCCGCGGCGCCTGCGGGGAGAACCGCAGGCTAGGCCGGCAACACCGTTCCAATCCCGCGGGATGCGGGACCAGGCATGGTGGGCGCCCGTAACCTGACGGGCATCCACTAACGCAAGTGCCGAGAGTCTCGATTCACCCCGCTGGGCGCAAGCGCGAAGTTTCAGCTAGCCCGACCGCAGGAAAACTTCCCGCACTGCACTGCAACCGGGCAACTGTTGCACCTTTTTTGTGATCGTGGTGCGGTGCATGAACAGCTCGTTTCGCACGATCGCATGGCTCGTCACGACGATCAACCGGCCTTTGGGATCGATCTGAAAAGGATGCGAATAAGCTGCATTGGCTGGACCAACGATCGTTGCCCAGTGTTCGCGGATGGTGTGCTCGGGGGTTTCGATGCCGATGCCGTGGCGGACCACGAGTTCATTCACCAGCGCTGAAACTTCCTGAGTGGCCCGGCGCCGGGTCCGTGGGTTCGACTCCAGCGGGAGGCGGCGCAGCGAGGCGATGAGGTCCTCCGCGGTGCGGCTGAAACGGGCGGGCTCGGCGTCCGGAGGCATGGTCAGGAATCCGCGGGAGGGGGACGGCCGCGTTCCACCTCGTACAACCGCGCATGCCGTGCGAACACGGCGAAGGCGTTGACGGTCGCCACGTACAACCCTGGGTAACCGTCGAGGAATCCCGCCTTGAGCACGTAGCCGCGGAAAAAACGCCAGACGGCGCGACCGATCGCGTTGGCCGCCGAGAAGCGGCGCCCGCGTTCCTGCTGCTGGCGGACGAAGAGGTCGGCGAAGGGGTTGATCTTGGCGATCTGGGTGGCGAGGTTCGGGAACGAGTAGTGGTGGAGGTCGCCGCCCAACCGAGCGACTGCGCCATCGCACTCCATCTTTTCATGCACCACGGCGTCGCCGCCCCAGCGGGAGCGGCGGCGGTCCACGAGGCGCAGCGAGAGGTCCGGGTACCAGTCCCCGTGGGTGATCCAGCGGTCGATGAACCAGACCTTGCGCGGGAAGCGCGCCCCGGCGTGGGTCCGATCCAGCCCGCCGAAGAAGAAGTCTTCGATATCGCGGCGCAGCGCTCCGGACACTTCCTCGTCGGCATCGAGGCACAGCACCCACGGGTGCCGTGCCAGTGCGAGGGCTTCGTTCTTCGTGTCGCGATAGCCGCGCCATTCCAACGTGTGCACGATCGCGCCGAACTGCCCGGCCACGGCGGCGCTGTCATCGGTGGTGCCGTTCAGCGCGACGATGATTTCGTCCACCCAGCCCTGCACGCTCGCGAGGCAGCGGGGCAGGATCCGGCCTTCGTTGCGGGCAACGATCACGACCGAGAGGGCGAGGGGAGGACGGTTCAAGGGAGAGGAGGGTGAGGAAGCGCGGCCGGCGGGTCGGCCTGGGGCCGATGCCGGCGGATCCTCACGGGTGGTGACCTAAAGCGAGCCGGGCGCCGGGGGCAAGCGTCAGACCCTCCCGGTGGCGCTGCGGGCGATCTGATACAGATAACCGCAACTACGCCAGGCCCGGACGAGGTTCTGCCGGCCGGCGTCCGGGCGGAGCACCACGAAGCTCAGGGCGGCCAGACCGGCGAAGCCCGCCGCCTTCAGCACGTTGCCGATCCAGCGCGAGACGAGGTAGCCGGCCGATGAACGTCCGGTCTCCCGATCTTCCCGCAGGCGTCCCACCACCCGCGACCGGGCGGAATCGAAGGCGTGCTTGCGAACGTAGCGGAGGGTGGTCCGGCTCGCCGGCATCTGGTGCTGGGCCCGCGCCGCCGGGGCGAACCACACCTCGTATCCGGCCTGCAGGAGCCGGCGAATCGCGAGGTTCTCGTCGCCGCCGAAGATCACCGACCCCTTGCGCCCGACCGTGGTGTCGAATCCGCCCAGCTCCCCGAACGTCCGGCGCAGGAACGCGAGGCTTGCGCTCATCGGTACTTGCCCGGCGCGGAGCGGCCCGGCGTCGGCGCGAAAGGCCTGCGGACCGTGGAAACCGGCGACCCACGGCGGGCAGCCCTCCGGAAACACGGGAATCACCTCGCCGCCCACCGCGCCCACGCGGCCCGGGGGATTTTCGGCGAAGGGACGCACGATCTCCCGCACCCACTCGGGGCCGATGAGGATGTCGTCGTCGCCGAACACGATGACCTCGCCCCGCGCTTCGGCGATGGCCCGGTTGCGCGCGAAGTTCGCGCCCTGCTGCGTTTCGAGCAGATAGCGCGGCACATGCCGGGCGCCCGAGAAAGCCTCGACCACGGCCCGCGTCTCGTCGGGCGAGTTGTTGTCGATGATCAGGATCTCCAGCTGCTCTGGCGGGTAGTCCTGCTGCACGAGGCCCTCCAGCGTCTGCCGCAGCAGCGCGGCCCGCCGGTAGGTCGGGATGGCGATCGTGACGGTGAGCGGCGTGTCAGGCATGGCGGGAGGTGGCGTCGGTGAGCGTGGCTCGGAGCGCGGCGAAGACGAGATCGGGCTCCAGCTTGCGGACGCAGTAGCTCCGGTATGAATCCGAGGGTACGCAGGCTCCGGGAGCGGCGGCGCCGAGGCACGCGCACGGCAGCGGCGTCTGCAGCACGGTGTGCCGCGGCCCGAGCGGGCGCCAGATCGCGGCGTTTTGCGAGCCGAAGAGCGCCACCACGGGCGTGCCGACGGACGCGGCGACGTGCATCGGACCGCTGTCGTGGCAGAGCATGGCGTCGAACTCCGCGAGCAGGGCGGCGAACTGGCCGACGTTGAGACGCTGGTTTAGCGCGATGAGGTGACTCTGGGCATGGCTGCGGATGGCGCGGACGAGCGCCTGTTCGCCGGGACCGGCGACGAGGAAAACCTGCGCGCCGAGTTCATCCTGCAGGCGATCGCAGACCGCCGCGAATCGCTCGGCGGGCCAGATCCGGAAGGAACTGCGGCTGCCGGGGTGGACGAGCACGCGTGGCGCCCGGGCAGCCGCGCCGCCGCCCGCGCGTGCGACCGTGGGTGATGAGGGAGCCGCCGACTGCGACGGAGCAGCGGGCCCCAGCAGCGCGCGGACCGCCTCGCGGTCGGCCGGACGCGGCACGAGGCGGACGGTGCGGACGGCGGCGGGCACGTCGAGAGCGCCGAGCAGGGCGAGGTACGTCTCGGTGATGTGCTGCGACGTGTAGAACGCGTTCGTGATCCGCGCCGACCCGGTGTAGGCCCACCGGTGGCGGAACGGATTCGTCTCGCGGTCGTAGGTCACGCGGACGGGTGCGCCGGAGAGCCGCGTGACGAGGGCCGTGCGGTCGTTGTTGTCGAAGTCGAGCACGTGCGTGAACCGCGCGGCGCGGAGAGTGCGCAGGAAGCGAGGCCAGCCCGCGAGCGACGACGGGAAGACGAGCGCGTGGGCCACGTCCGGATTCAGGCCCAGGACCTCGGCGTAGGCCGCTTCGGTGAGGACGCAGATCGACGCGCCGGGCCAGTGGGCGCGGAGACTGGCGAACACGCTGCCGAGCAGCACGACGTCGCCGAGGTAGCGGCGGCGGATGACGAGGATGCGGGGCGTGGCGGTAGCCATGACCGGGCGGGTGGGGCGGCGGGGCGACGGCTCAGGCGCCGCCGCTCTGCCGATCGTAGAGGCTGCGGTAGAGTGCGCAGGAGGCGTACAAGTCCGCGTGGGAGCCCCGGGCCGCGATCCGGCCCTCGTCGAAGACGAGGATGAGCGAGGCGGCGCGGATGGTGGAGAAACGGTGGGCGATGATGAAGACGGTCTTTCCGACCATGAGCTTCTGCAGCGCCTGCTGCACGGCGGCCTCGCTCTCGCTGTCGAGCGCGCTCGTTGCCTCGTCGAGAATCAGGATCGGCGCGTTACGGAGGAACGCCCGCGCCAGCGCGAGACGCTGCCGCTGGCCCCCGGAGAGCCGTCCCCCGCGTTCGCCGACGGTGGTCGCGTAGCCCTCGGGCTCGGCCGCGATGAAGTCATGGGCGAATGCATCCTTCGCAGCGGCGACCACCTCGGCCTCGGTCGCGTTGGGCCGACCGAGCAGCAGGTTGTTGCGGATCGTGTCGTTGAAGAGCACCGGATCCTGGGAGACCACTGCGATGTGACCGCGCAACTCGGCGAGGCGGAGGTCGCGAACGTCGATCCCGTCGATGCGAACGGCGCCCTGACTGGCCTCGAAGAAGCGCGGTACGAGGTTGGCGAATGTGCTCTTGCCCGCGCCGCTTGGGCCGACGAGCGCGCAGACCGTGCCCGGGGGGATGTCGACCGTCACGTCCTGGAGCACAGGCTGCCCTGGGACGTAGGCGAACGACACGCCCTCGAAGCGAACCCCGCCGCGCAGCCGCCCGCCGGGAATCGCCGCCGGCTGGGCGGGGTCGGCGATCGTTACGGGGGCGAGCAGGACCACCTCGAGGCGGTCGAGGGACGCGACCGCGCGGCTCAACTCGTTGTTCAGCGCCCCGAGCTTCTTGATCGGCTCGTAGGCGAGGAACAGCGCGGTCACGACTCCGAGGAAATCATCCTTCGAGACCCCTGCCGAGAACGCGTAGAGCAACGTGCCGGCGATCCCGACGGCAGCGATCACCTCGATCGCGGGGCTGAGAGCCTGCGCGTACTTGGCGATTTTCATCTGCGACGAGAACAGGCGCCGGGTCAGAGCCTCGAAGCGCGACGTCTCGTGGACCTCGAGACCGTAAGCGCGCACCTCGCGCGCCGCGGAGAGGTTCTCGGACAGCAGCGCGGTCACGGCCCCCAGCTGGGCCTGCAACTCCTGCGCGCGCCGGGTGACCTTGCGTCCGATGTAGCGGATCGGCAGGACGACGAGTGGTACGACGGCCAGACAGACCAGCATCAGAGCCACGCCCTCGGCCTGCGCGGCCTTGTGGGCGAGGAAACCGAGGGCGAAGAGCAGCGTGCCCGGTTGCTTGATGCCATCGTTGGCCAGCTGCGTCAGCACGAACTGCAGCTGCGTGGTGTCCGCGAGCCCGCGCGAGATCAGGTCGCCCGTCTGGCGATTCTGCACGAACGACAGCGGCAGGATCTGGAGCTTGCGGAAGTAATCGAGCCGCAGGCCCTCGAGCACCCGCGTGCCGGCGAACTGGATGAGAACGCCGTTTAGGTAACCGGCGACGGCGCGGACGAGGAAGATGAAAGGGATGTAGCCGGCGACCAGCAGCACCTCGCCCCACGCCATGCGATTTGCGGTGTCGGTGAAGATGCGCGGGAAGACGTAGTTGGTGAGGGTCGGAATCCCGAGGCCCGTGGCGGCGGCGTAGAGCAGCCCGAAGAGGATCGCCCCGACCAAGTGGGCGCGCACCGGCCGGAGGAACCGCAGGTAGGGGCGGAGTCGGCGAAGGGCGCGCATGATCGGTCGGATGCCGGCAGGCGCTCAGTCCTTGCTCGCGCGCACGTCGAGCGCATCACGCAGGCCGTCACCGAGAAAATTGAGCGAGAAGAGCGTGAGCGAGAAGACCGTGCCCGGGAAAATCAGCAGCCAGGGGAACTCCTCCATCTTTTCAGCTCCGTCCTTGATCAGCACGCCCCATGAGCTCATCGGCGGCTGGACGCCGAGCCCGAGGAAGCTCAGGAAGGCCTCGAGCAGCATGACCCCGGGGATGGTGAGCGTCGTGTAGACGATGATGGGACCGAGGATGTTCGGGAGAATGTGGCGGAAGATGATCCGGCGCCGGCCGAAGCCGAGCGAGCGCGCGGCCTCGATGAATTCCATCCGCTTCACCGACATCACCTGTCCGCGGACGATGCGCGCCATCGTCAGCCACTCCACGGCGCCGATGGCGACGAAGAGCAGGATGATGTTCCGCCCGAAGAACACCATCAGCAGGATCACGAAGATCGTGAACGGCAGCGAATACATGATGTCGACCGCGCGCATCATGAACGCGTCGCGCTTGCCGCCGGAGTAGCCGGCGACGGCGCCGTAGACGACGCCGATGGTGAGGGCGACGAACGTCGCGGCGAGGCCGACGCCGAGCGACACGCGGCCACCGTAGAGCAGGCGCACGAGCAAGTCGCGGCCCAGCGTGTCGGTGCCCAGCCAGTGGGCGGCGCTTGGTGCGGAGGCGCCGAGGTCGAGGTTCTGCTCCTCGTAGCCGTAGGGGCTGAGGAACGGACCGACGAAGCAGGCGAGGGCGACGAACGCGAGGGCGGCCCCGCCGAAGACGGCGAGGCGGTTCTTGCGCAGACGCAGCCAGGCATCACGCCAGAGCGAGTTGCCCTCTTCCGGAGCGGCGGCGGGGGAAGACACGGTGGACGAAACGGAGGCGGACATGGGGATGGCCGGGAGGTGGGGATCAGGCCTCGAGCCGGACCTTCGGGTTCATCCACGCCTGCACGACGTCGGCGGCGAGGTTGAGCGCCATGATGAGCACCGCGTAGAGGATGACGGTGCCGAGCACCAAGGTGTAGTCGCGGTTGAAGGCGCTGTTGACGAATTCGCGGCCGATGCCGGGGATCTGGAAGATGGTCTCGATCACGAACGAGCCCGTGAGGATGCCGGCGATCGCGGGTCCGAGGAACGACACCACCGGCAGCAGCCCGCCCTTCAGGGAGTGCCGGAGGACCACCCGCAGCTCGGATGCTCCCTTGGCGCGGGCGGTGCGGATGAAGTCCTGGCTGAGCACCTCCAGCATGCCGCCGCGGGTGAGGCGCGAGATGGGGGCGGCGTAGGCGATGCCGAGGACCAGGCAGGGCAGCACCCGGTCGATGGGGGAGTACCAGCCCGAGGCGTTGAACCAGCCGAGATGGATGGCGAGGGCGAGGACCAGCAGCGGACCGACCACGAAGGTCGGGATGGAAATGCCGACCATGCCGAACGAGGAGGCCACGTAGTCGACCCACGTGTTGCGGCGGACGGCGGCAAGAATGCCCAGCGGCAGGCCGATCAGCAAGGCGACCAGGAGCGAAAGGAAGCCCAGTTCCAGCGAGACCGGGAGCTTGTCGGCGAGGATCTCGTTGACGGTGCGGTTCGGGTACTTGAAGGAAGGCCCGAAGTCACCCTGCGCGAGGCTTCCAAGGTAGTCGAAGTACTGCTTCCACAGCGGCTGATCGAGGCCGTAGTGCGCCTCCAGATTGCGGAGGATTTCCGGCGTGACGGCTTTTTCCGAAGTGAACGGACCGCCCGGCACGAAGCGGAGCATGAAGAACGTGGCCGTGATGATGATGATCAGCGCCAGCAGGGACTGCAGCAGGCGCGACGCGAAGAACCGAAGCATGCGGAACCGAGACTTCAGCCCTTTCGCGGGGAAGGCAAGGCGGCAGGCGGCGCCCTCCGGGCGGATCCGGCGCCAACCGGGTGCACGAGGACGGGGCCCGGGCTAGTCCCGGAGGTAGATGAACTTGTAGTTCGGCGTCTCGACGAGGTTCGGCGGAGCCTGGAGGCGCGGATTGGCGGCGTAGGTGCGCGTGTAGAAATACAGCGGGATGATGGGCAGCTCATCCATGAGGATCGCGTCCATCCGGGCGTAGATCGCGCGGCGCGCGGCTTGATCCGAGGTCCCCAACGCTTCTTCCAGCAGGCGGTCGTACTCGGCGTTGGAGAACCCGGTGTCGTTGTTGCCGTCGCCGGTGCGCCACAAATCGAAGAACGTATTCGGATCCACGTAGTCGGCGATCCATCCAGCGCGGGAGAGATCGTAGCTCAGGGTGTCTTGGGAATCGAGGTAGACCTTCCACTCCTGGTTCACGAGGGAGATGTCGACTCCGAGGTTCTGGCGCCACATCTGCTGGAGGGCTTCGGCGATCTTCTTGTGGTTCTGGCTCGTATTGTAGAGCAGCTCGATCGGGCGCAGGCCCTTGCCTTCCGGATAGCCGGCTTCGGCGAGCAGGCGGCGCGCCTCCGCGAGGTCGCCGGTGAGGCGCACGGGCGACGTGAAGCTCTCCATCGGCGGGCAAGCGTTGTAGGCGGGCTTCTGGTTCTGGCGCGTGACCTTCTCGACGATCACCTCGCGGTTGATGGCGAGGGCCAGCGCGCGGCGGATGCGTTTGTCGTTCAGCGGCGGCCGGGTCAGGTTGATGCGGAAGAAGTAAATCCCGAGCAACGGGTCGATGCGCAGGCTCTCGGGCTGCTCCCGACGGTAGACATCGGTCTTGTCGAGCGGCAGCTCGTTGGTCTTGTGCAGCTGGCCGGTCCGGAACATCCGCTCCTCGGTCTCGATGTTTTCCGTCGGGTAAAAGACGATGCGATCGGTCCGCAGCGCGGCGCGGTCCCAGTAGGTCGGCGACTGGTCGACGATCACGCGCTGCTGCATGGCCCACTCGGTGAGGATGTAGGGCCCGTTGCCGACGAGGTTGCCCGGCTTGGTCCACGCGCTGCCCTTGCGCTCGAGCCCGCCGAACTTCTCGACGGTCGGCAGGTGAACCGGGAACCACGCGTAGTGCTTCAGCGACTCGATGAGGAACGACGTGGGGCGCTTGAGCGTGATCTGCAGCGTCCGCGCATCGAGCGCCTTGAAGCCCGTCTTGGAGAAGTCCTGCAGCTTGCCTTCGTGGAATTCGCGTGCGCCGACCACTGGGTAGAGCTTGTTGGCGTACTCGGAGGCGAGCTTCGGGTTGAGGATGCGACGGTATGAACCGACGAAGTCGGCGGCCGTGACGGGTTCGCCGTTGGACCAGCGGCCGTTGGGCTGGAGGTTGAAGGTGTAGATCAGCCCGTCCTCGGAGATGCTCCAGCTGGCCGCGGCCGCGGGGATCGTGCCTTGACCGTTCGGGCCGTAGGCCACGAGGCCCTCGAAGAGCGCGTTGACGATCTTGTTCTCGGGCACGCCGGTCACGATCTGGGGGTCGAGGTCCTGCGGCTCGGTGCCGTTGCCGAGGTGGAGCACTCGGGAGCCGGCGCCTGCGCCGGTGGAGCCGGCCGTGGGGGTGGCGGTGTCCCGGGGTTTGCAGCCGCCCACGAGGAGCGCGGTCGCAAGGGCGAGGAAAAGAAAGCGTCGGGTCATGCGGAAAGTGAGCGCAGGAAAGCGCGAAGGTCCAGCGGACTCAGCGGGTTGGCTCCAGCCAGACGTGTTTGTAGGGATGCCGGCCCATCGGATTGGAGTACCAGCCCCGCACTGCCGGGTGGAGGAGGTAGACGTGGGTGTACCGGTAAAGCGGGATCAGAGGGGCTTCGTTGAGCAGAAGGGCCTCCGCCTCCCGCAGCCACGTGGCGCGTTCGTCCGGACGCGTGGTCCGTTCGGCGCGGTCGAGCAGCGCCTCGTAGGCCGGGCTCTGCCAGCCGGTGTAGTTGTTGCCGCTCGCCGCGCGCCAGACCGCAAGGAAGGTCATCGGGTCCGCGTAGTCGCCGACCCAGCTCGAGCGGAGCAGCTGGAACTGCCCGGTGCGTCGGGCATCCAGGACCGTCTTTCCTTCCATCGAGACGAGGCGGACCGAGAGGCCGAGCTCGCGGCGCCACATTTCCTGCAGGGCCTCGGCGATCGCGCGGTGGTTCTCCGAGCTGTTGAAGAGGAGCTCAAGTTCGGGTGCGCCCTTTCCGCCCGGATAGCCGGCCGCTGCCAATGCGGCCCGCGCCGCTTCCGGATCGTACTCGAGTCCGCGCGGCGGTTCGTAGTCCGCCAGCCCGCCGGGGGTGAACGCGGCCGAGGCGACCTGCGTACCGCGCAGGATCCGCGTCACGATCGCCTCGCGGTCCACCGCCTGGGCGAGCGCCCGCCGGATCTCGGGCGAGGCGAGGGACGGATGGGCTACGTTCAGGCGATAGAAGTAGGTTCCGAGCGCTGGATCCATCCGCAGCTCTCCCGCCGGCGAGGCCCGGTAGGAATCGATCTTCGCCGCCGGCACCGCCTCCGTGACGTGGAGCTGGCCCCCGCGGAACGCCCGCTCCTCCGCGTTGATGTCCTCCATCGGGTACAGCCGCAGTTCGCGGAGTCGGACGTTGGCCGCGTCCCAGTACGTCTCGCTCCGCTCGCCGACGATGCGCTGTCCGATCGTCCATTCGCGGAGCCGGAACGGTCCGTTGCCCACGAAGGTCTCGGGCCGGGTCCAGCGAGTGCCGCGCGCGTAGGGATCCCCCGCCTTCTCCAGCGTGGGAAAATGCACCGGCCACCACACCCAGTGCTGCAGCAGCGAGAGAAAGTATGGCGTCGGTCGCTCTAGCGTGATCTCCACCGTGCGGGCGTCCGGCGCGGCGAAGCCCACGTCGGCGAAGCGCGTCGCTCGGCCCTGGTGGAAGTCGGCCGCCCCGCGCACCACGTACATCAGGTTCGCGTTGTCGCAGCCGAAGGACGGTGTGAGGGCGCGGCGCCACGACGTCAGGAAATCGGCGGCGGTGAGGGGATCGCCGTTCGACCACCGCGCGTTCGCCCGCAGGTGAAACGTGTACGTGAGACCGTCCGCGGAAACCGCCCAGCGCTCCGCGACGCCCGGCACGGGATGGAGGTCGCGCGGGTCCTCGGCAACCAAGCCCTCGAAGAAGGCGGAGATCACGCCGTAATCGCTGACCATCATGGCGACGTGCGGATCGAGATCGGCGATGTCGGGACTGAAGCCGCGGTGCAGCACCTGTTCCCGCGTTCCGCGTTCGACCGCGGTCTCGCGTGGGCGGCAGCCGACGCCCAGCGTCGCGAATCCGACCAAGAGGGCCGTGCCCAGCAGAGCGGCGAACGCGGAACGGCGCATCGGTGGCCCTCGACCGGACTAGATTCGCTGAAGCAGTGCGACCGCGTGCGCGGCGATGGCGAGGCCGCGGCCCAGATCACCCACGCCCTCGTTGGTTGTGGCCTTGATCCCGATGGCGTCGATGGCAAGGCCCGTGCTGGCGGCGAGGCGCGCCTTCATCTCCGGGACTCTGGCCAGTAGGCGGGGCCGCTCCGCGATCACGGTGGCGTCGAGGTTCACCGGCGCCCAGCCGCGGCGGGCGAGCTCGGCGATCACGCGCTGCAGGAGCAGTTGGGAATCAATGCCGCGCAGCGATTCATCTGTATTCGGAAAAAAATGACCGATGTCCGGTAGTCCGGCGGCGCCGAGCAGGGCATCGCAGATCGCGTGGGTCAGGCAGTCGGCGTCGCTGTGTCCCTCGAGACCGTAGTCGGTGTCGAAACGGACTCCCCCGAGGACCAGTGGCCGGCCCGGGACCAAGCGATGGATGTCGTAACCGTGGCCGATGCGCATGGAGAGAAGAGAAGGCGGGAACGGGGGACGGCGCGGTGTCGGCTTAGGCCTCGCCCGCGTGGCGCTGACGGAGGAGGAATTCGCACCACGCGAGATCGGCGGGCGTGGTGAGCTTGGGATTCGGGTGCGGGTTCTCGAGCAGGGCGATCGGATGGCGTAGTCCCTCGACCGCCTGGGCATCGTCGGTGATGCGTTCGCCCCGCGCGGCCACCCGGGCGTAGGCGCGGACGATCAGCGGGCGGGCGAAGACCTGCGGCGTCTCCATGGCCCACAAACGGGAACGATCAAGCGTGCGGAGCCGCGCGGAGTCGTGGTGCTCCTTAAGGGTGTCCGTGACGCGGTGCGCGAGGACGACGGCCTCCTCGCGCAGGACGATCCGGCGCAGTGCGGCGATCTGCTCCGGCCGGATCAGCGGGCGCGCGCAGTCATGGATGAACACATGCGCCACATCGTCGGGCAAGACGGCGAGGGCGCGGGCGACGGAATCCTGGCGCTCGATGCCCCCGCGGACGAACTGGGCCGGTGTGGGAGCGTAGGCGGAGAGCCGCAGAGACTGGGCGGTGTCGCGGTGGACGATGACGTAGAAGTCGACCGCGTGGCTGGCGAGGAACGCGGCGACTACGTGGGCGAAGGCGGGCTTCCCGTTGAGCGGTGCGAGGACCTTGTCCTCGACGGCGCCCTGCATGCGCCGGCCGCTGCCGGCGGCGAGAAGAATGGCGGCGGTGCGGCTCATGGCGCGGTGCCGCGACCTGCGATCTCCGCGAGGATGCTGCGGGCGGCGGCGGCGGGATCGGCGGCTTGGGAAATTGGGCGCCCGACCACGAGGAAGTTGGCGCCGGCGGCGGCGGCTTGGGCCGGCGTGAGCACGCGCGTTTGGTCGTCGGCCTTCGCGCCGCTGGGCCGGATTCCCGGGGTGATCAGCTGCGTGGATGCGGGCAGCACGGCGCGGAGCGGGGCGATCTCGAGGGGGGAGCAGACCAGCCCGGCGAGGCCGGCGCCGGTGGCCAGCTGGGCGAGCCGGAGCACCTGGTCCTCCGGGGCGCCCGGGACGCCGACGGCGTTGAGATCGGCGGTGCCCATCGACGTGAGCACGGTGACGCCGAGGAGCAGCAGATCGGGCCGCGTGGCCTGCTGGGCGGCGACGGCCCGGCGCATCATCTCCGCGCCCCCGCAGGTGTGCAGCGTCAGCATGTGGATCGGCAGGCGGGCGGCGGACTCGACGGCGTGGCCGACGGTGTTCGGGATGTCGTGCAGTTTCAGGTCGAGGAACACCTTGAACCCCTGGTCGGCGATCTCGCGCACGCAATCCGGCCCACAGGCGGTGAACATCTGGAGGCCGATCTTCACCCAACGAATCTCTCCGGAAAGGGCGCGCAGGAGCGGCTGGACAACGCGGGGGGACGGTTCGTCGAGAACGAGGATGAGATCGCAGGCCATGGCGCGGGAGGAAAGGAGCGGGGGAGGACCTCAGGAATAGGCCTCCCGGGCGGTGGCTGGCAAACCGGGAAAACGGAAGGTTTCGGCTTCAGCTCGGGCGGTGACTGCGTGCAGGCTGGGGAGGTCAACCCGTGACTTCCCTTCCTGTCCTGTCCTCGCCGGCCAAGCTGAACCTCAGCCTTGCCGTGGTCGGTCGCCGAGCCGACGGCTATCACGACCTCGTGTCGCTGGTCAGCCCGCTTGCTCTCGCTGATACCCTCACGGCGGAGCCGGGGCCGGGAGGCACGGCGAGCCTGAGCTGTGACGACCCCACGCTTCCGGTGGATGCGAGTAACCTCGTGCTCCGCGCGGAGCGAGTGTTCCGGGCCCGGACCGGTTGGAAGGGCGGCGTGCGCTTTCACCTCGCGAAGCGCATCCCGCGGGGAGCCGGCTTGGGCGGGGGCAGCAGCAACGCGACGATGGCGTTGCGCGCGTTGGATCAGCTCGCCGGCACGCGGCTCGGAGACGCGGAGCTGGCGGAGCTGGCGGCGCAGTTGGGATCAGATTGCCCGCTGTTCCTGTTTTCCGGTCCGGTGGTGCTGCGGGGACGTGGCGAGCGCGTGCAGCCCGTGGCACCGGAGGTGGCGGCGCGCTTGGCGGGGCGGCCGGTGTGGCTGTTCAAGCCCGTTTGGGGCATCGAGACCCCGTGGGCGTTCCGTCGCCTAGCCGCGTCGGGGCTGGGAGCATACGACGATCCGGCGGGGGTGGAGTCGCGTTTGGCCGCGTGGCTTGCGGACCGAGCGGCGCCGCTGGAGTCGCTCCCGGGCAACACCCTCGAGCGGGTGGCGTTTGGCAAGTACCTCGCTCTGCCCGCGCTGGTGGCGCAGGTGCGTGACGAGCTCGGCTTGCACGTCCGCATGAGCGGCAGCGGCAGTTGCTGCTTTGCGTTCGGGCCGGCCGAGGCGACCGAGCGACGGCTGGGCGAGCTGACTGAGGCGCTGCGCCGACGCGTGATCGCGGCGTGGAGCGACGAAGCTTTCTTTGCTTCGAGTCGGCTGGCGTGAGGCTGGCGGGGTGGCCCGTGACGTGACGCTTTTGCGTCGACGTGGAAATCCGCGTTGACCCTCCTCGGCGCACGGGGCTAAAGCTCCCCCGGCGTCGGCGCACCCCCTCCGATCCGATGCCGGTTTCCTCCATGTCCGAGCAGGCCCACCCAAAGCCCGAACTTGTGGTGCAAGGCATCGCCGCCTCGCAGGGGATCGCCTATGGCCAGGTGTTCGTGTACCTGCAGTCGGATCTGGAGGTGCCGGCGTACGAAGTGGAGCCGGAGAAGCGGGCTGACGAAGTGGCGCGTTTCGATCGTGCGGTGCTGGTCACGCGGGAGCAGATCCAGCGGATCCGCGATGAAGTGGAGCGGAACCTGGGGGCGGACGAGGCCCGGATCTTCGATGCGCACCTGCTGGTGCTGGAAGATCAGGCGCTGATCGCGGAGACGATCCGCTCCTTCGAGAAATCGGGGCGGAACATCGAGAGCTGCTTCAACGAAGTGGCGCGCCGCTACGTCGTGGCGTTCACGGAGATCGACGACGAGTACCTGCGGGAACGGGCGGGGGACATCCGCGACGTGGCGCAACGCGTGCTGGCGAACCTGCTCGGCCAGTCCTCGGAAAACCTTTCGCGGCTCGTCGACAAGCGGGTCGTCGTGGCGAACGACATTTCCCCGTCGGATGCGGCCAGCATCGACCGGAGTCATGCGCTGGCGGTCATTACGGACACGGGGAGCAAGACGAGCCATGCGGTGATCGTGGCGCGCTCGATGAAGGTCCCCGCGGTGGTCGGTGCCCGCGGCCTCAGTGCGAAGGTGCACCATGGCGACTGGATCCTCGTCGACGGCTACGACGGCCTGGTGATCGTGCATCCCTCGGAGCAGACCCTGTTCCGGTACGGCAAGATCCAGGTCCAGAAGAAGTCCCTCGAGCAGCGCCTGATGTTGGCCAACCAGCGCCCGTCCGTCACGCTCGACGGCGTGGAGGTGGTGTTGCGGGCGAACATCGAGAACGCCGAGGAGACTCCCCTCGTGAAGGAGTACCTGGCCTCGGGCGTGGGTCTGTATCGCACCGAATTCCTCTACCTCAACGGATCGCAGATCCCTGGAGAGGAGGAACAGTTTCAGGCTTACCGTCGCGTCGCGGAGCAGCTGGCTCCGGCGACGGTCGTGATCCGCTCGCTGGACCTTGGCGGCGACAAGGCGATGGAAGGCAATCCGGGGCTGTTTCCCCGGGAGGACAACCCCTTCCTCGGCTTCCGCGCGATCCGCTTTTGCCTAGAGAACCCGAACCTCTTCAAGGAGCAGCTCCGCGCGATCCTGCGGGCCAGCGTGTATGGGAACGTGAAGCTCATGTACCCGATGATCAGCGGGTGCGAGGAACTGGCGCGGGCGAACGCGGTGCTGGAGGAGTGCCGCGAGGAACTCCGGGCGGCAGGCGTTCCCTTCGACGAGAAACTCGCGGTCGGATCGATGATCGAGATCCCCAGCGCCGCCTACACCGCGGACCTGCTGGCCGTGCGGAACGACTTCTTCAGCATCGGTACCAACGACCTCATCCAGTACCTGCTCGCGATCGACCGCGTCAACGACCGCATCGCGCACCTCTACGAGCCGACGCACCCGGCGGTCATCCGCACGATCCGCCACATCGTCCGCGAGGCCCACGCCGCCGGCATCAAGGTCAGCGTCTGCGGTGAGATGGCGGGCGATCCGGTGCTGGCGCCGCTGCTGCTGGGCCTCGGCGTCGATGAACTGAGCATGACCCCACCCCTTATCCCGGCGGTGCGTTACGTGATCCGCGCCATGACGCTCGCCGATGCGCGGGCGCTCGCGGAGGAGGCATTGACCCTGGCCGGCGGGCGCGAGGTGCTCGCGCTCTGCGAGCAGTTCCACCGCGCCCGGGTGCGCTTCGATTAATCGACCGGGGTCGATGTCGCGGCCAGCGGCAGCGGCGGCACGGTCGTCCCCCCGGGACGAATCCCGCAGGCGAGGATCGTCTCGAAATGCGGCTCCTGCTCCTCGCGGGCGACGAGGGAGACCTCGACTTGCTCGAAACCGGCCTGCCGCATGAAGCGGTGGAGCGTGCTCTCACCGAACCCGAGCCAGACGTCGGCGTAGAGCTCGCGGGCGCGCTCGAACGTGTGCTCCTTGAGATCGAGCACGAGCAATTGTCCGCCGCGACGCAGGATGCGGAATGCTTCGTTCACCGCGTTCTGCGGGTGATGCGCATGGTGGAGAGCCTGACTGAGGATGGCCAAGTCGACTGACTCATCGGGCAGCGGCACCTTTTCGATGTCACCCAGGCGATAGGTGAGGTTGTGGAGACCGTTGCGCTCCGCCAGCTCGGTGCCGACCTCGACCATGCGCGGTGAGTTGTCGATGCACCAGACCTGCCGGGCGCGGCGCGCGAGCAACTGCGAGATCAACCCCTCGCCGGCGCCGAGATCGGCGACGACGATGGGCGGGGCGAGACGCAGGGCGAGATGCCCGATCGCCTGCCACGACCGGCCGGGGCAGTAATTTCGCCCGAGCTTGCCGGCGATGAGGTTGAAGTACTGTTCCTGATGCGCGCGCCGCTTGGCGAGGATGCGTTCCAGATTGTCGAGGTCCGAACCGAGCTCGCCTGCCACCGCATCCCACGCGGCGCGCAGCAGATGGGTCTGGGCCTCCCCGAGCTGCGGATGGAGCGAGTAGAACGCCTTCTTCCCGTCGCGTCGGTCGGAGACCAGCCCCGCCTGTCGCAGCAAGGCAAGCTGCGACGAGATGCGGGACTGGGCCATCCCGAGGATGTCCTGCAGTTCCGCCACCGAGAGCTCCTCCCGGTGCAGCAGGGCAAGCAGTCGCAGCCGCGTCGGATCGGCGAGGAGCTTGAGCAGGTCCCAGCAGGCGTTCACGCGGCGCGAACGGGATTCCGCTTACTTGATGAGCCGCAGGCAGAACGGGTACCGGTAGGTTTCCCCGTTGTTGGCCTTGATCGCGGCGATGATCGTGAAGACGAGCGAGGCAATGCCGACCGCGATGAGCAGCGCGATGCCGACGAGCACAACGATCAGGATGGCGGACACAATCGCCGCGAGCGTGATCGTGATCTGGAAGTTAAGCGCTTCTTTCCCTTGATCGTCCACGATCGGGTACTGGTTCTTCTTGATTTGCCAGACGACCAGCGGGCCGATGAGCGAACCGAACGGGATGATGAAGCCGCTCAGGGCTGAGAGGTGGCACAGCATCGCCCACATTC